>Ga0114922_10000751_pt1 | contig 31165 bp, 23 predicted proteins | sample AartaG_FD_100975 | JGI IMG/M metagenome (GOLD analysis project Ga0114922, IMG submission 100975) | Deep subsurface microbial communities from Aarhus Bay to uncover new lineages of life (NeLLi) - Aarhus_00045 metaG | ecosystem: Environmental > Aquatic > Marine > Oceanic > Sediment | place... | reverse complement strand
TGCACGAAGTGGTGGACGTAACCGGTTCTCTCGTGGAACTTGACGTAAAAACGGGCGTACATAGTGTCGACACCCTTTGTATGGGTGAAGAGGTGGCCATTTTTCGATATGTGAATCGACTGGGTACCGGGCGAGCCGGCGTGCAGACAATCGGAGAGTTTGAAGTTTTCCTTCTTTGAGATGCTGCCCCAGCGTGCCCCGATTTCCTCGGGCGTCCCCGTCTCGAAATCATCGACAAAAAGAATCCTTGGGTCGTGCTCGATACCCTCATCGCCGGGGTAAAGTGAGGCAAGGCCTGTATTTGTTGATTTTCTGCTTTTCAGATGTTTGTCAAAGAAGTCATCTACTATTTTGTCGACTTTCGGACTGTTGAATCCCCCATGTCCGCCCCCTTCGACAGTATGGAACTTAACTTGAACACCTGCCTTTGTCAGAGCTTCGCAGAGAAGCTGGCTCTGATTATGTGGAACTGTAAGGTCTTTATCGCCGTGCACGATTAGAAACGGAGGGTCATCCTTTGTAACATAAGTAATGGGGTTTGCACGTTGGCATGCCTCTTTGTTTTGCTGAACAGGACCGCCGATCAGCTTCGACTCGGGCGAATCGGGAGCATCGTGTCGTATGTTGCTTGGAAAATTACTTATCTTGATAAAGTCGGTCGGACCAAAATAGTCACACACTGCCTGCACACGGCTGGATGTATCAAGATTTTCACCTTTGTCGAAATCTTTAACATCGCCTGTTGTGCCCAGTAATGCAACAAGGTGTCCGCCTGCTGATGAGCCCCATACTCCAAAACGTTTTGAGTCGAGATTATACTTTTCTGAGTTCGCGCGCAGCCGGCGAACAGCGGCTTTGCAGTCTTCGATTTGTGCAGGGAAAGTTGCATGTTGGCTCAGTCGGTAGTTAATGCTTGCTACGGCGTAACCTTTACGCAGGAATCGGCGGGCCGGACAGTTATTCTTATTACCGGCCATCCATGCGCCGCCGTGCACCCAGATAATCAGCGGCAGTTTGTCGATTTTGAGGTCTTTTTTGTCGGTTTGCTTGGGTAAGTACAAATCGAGCTTATTGCGTTCGTGACCGCCGGGGACATACTCTAAATCGCACAGCATACGAACGTCCGGCATCGAACGCCTGGCGTTGGCCTTGGGCTTGTCGTTATTGACCTTTTTTTCACTGGCATTGACCTGGCCGTGGTTTGCCGCGAGCCCCGTTAGAAGTAAGCCATCGACTTCTAACGGGGCGAGGATGCATATAATAGCGAAAAAAACAGTGATTTTCTCAAGTCTGTAACATATACCGCGATTTTCTTCAGCCATAGTCATTTCCTCCTTATGTGGCCGGACTTTATCTTCTTTTTTATAGTCGTAATGACCTGTAATTACAAGTACAAAAGCTGCGGCATTTTGATAAGTTTTAGAGTTTTTTTTTAGAATCACAGGATTTCTATAACTCTATGGTCCCGCTGGAAAGCTAAGTTTATCTAAGGGATTGGTTCTCTGTTTTTTCTCTTCTTCATCACTCCAGCCATCATTATCGTCATCGGCATCAGCATTATCTCCAATGCCATCGCCGTCGGTATCTCGCCATTCTTTTGGATTCAGCGGAAAGACGTCCCAGGGTACAGACTTTGCCCTGTCCACTCCGTCGCCATCCAGGTCTAATTCTTCACAATCGGCGATGCCGTTTTTGTTCTCGTCATCGGCAACACCGTCGCCGTCATCATCGGCATCAAGGTTATCGCCAATCCAATCTGTATCTTTATCCAGCCACTCTTGGCGCTCCAGGGGGAAAGCATCCTTTTTGTCGGGGACACCATCCTCATCATCATCCGGGTCGAGGTGATTCGGTCTGCCATCTTTGTCGATGTCAGGCGGTCCATCCGGCGTGATAAGAAGGGCAAGGTCGATAGTAAATTCGGGGGCTTCGAATGTACCCCGCCCTGCTGGCGCATCAAAGCTTCCGAGAATCGCAGCGTTCTCCGGCGAGTACCAATATCCTTTCGCATTTTTAGGCACATCCAGAGTAACCTTCACGCCTTTGACCGGTTTGGTATGGTCGCTGAAGTGGTGTAGATAAACGCCGGCACGCTCTTTCGAGGCCAGACCGTAGGCGCGAACGCTGTGTGGATGCGAGACTTTCACAGCAGAGATGCGGACGTCCTTGTCGAGACGATATGCAAAATCCTGCATTGCTCTTACGTATTCTCGTTCTTTGGGGCCGAGCCAGATATTCATATTGTGGCCGTCTCTGGCATAGCTTGTGTTCCAGAAGATGAAAGCGATTTCGTTAAATAAGGCTGTCCAGTTCCTGATGCGCATCCGCACAGCGGAGCGATTGTCCCATACACCTCCAACTCCGAGAGGACGGGGCTTTTGCCTGTTAATATGATTACCCTGCTCGCCCACGACAACGGGTTTATTGTATTTCTTCCAGTTTTTTGCTCTTGAGACGGTAACTGTATCGGATTTGAGCTCATCCTCCCGCTGGTACCAATGCGGGGCGTTGATTTCGATACCAGGCAGCTTCGGGCGTTCCCAGCTCGTGGTGATGGGATGATGGTACGGGTCGACAGACTTCAAATACGGCACCACGATTTCATACCAGTGGTCATCGGCCTTTTGCTCGTTAAGAAACTCCCAGAAATCCACGTAAGGCCCCCATCGGTCAACGCTGTACTTTATGAACCTTTTGACTTTCGACATTGCTGTCTCGTTATACGGTTCGTCATTGAAGACCTTTCCGAAACCGAAAATTCCATAAAAAATACCGAAGCCGTACTTGCGCGCGCAGCAAAGCAGCTCATCCGTCATAATGCCTTCCTGGACGAGATAGTTGTCCAGGTCGCGGTAGAGGCGGTAGGAACAATTCTGCTGCGAGAAGCGATACAGGTCGAATCCGCATTGCGAGAAATGCCGGAAGTAAACGTCGGCATTTTGTGGGTTGGCCGATGGCCCGCGCACGAACAAGGGGCCGGGTGGTAATGGCGGCGGGTCTTTCAGGTCTGTGCGGAAAGGCCCTTCCATTGAGCACTGGTCCAGGACCGAGCCGGTGCCTGAATTATCGCCCCAGCAGTCCTGAAGTCCGATTGGAAAATACGGACTTCCATCATCAAACACGAATCGAAAAGGATTGGTCGGATGGCGGCGGACAAATCCTCGGTTAGGTTTTCGCCCTTTAACACAGAGAAAGCCGCCCTTGCCGGACGCCTTTTGTCCTTTCGCATTTTCAAAAATGAAGCTGTACTTCCATTTGCCAAGCTCCGAGGGAGCGAATCGGGCTTTCCACAAATCCTGCTTATCGAAGTCGTAAGTTATCTGCCGGCGCTGTCCTCTGTCTGTCTTAACCTTCCGTATGTGGATTATTGGCCCTGTCGAGGAGCCATAGTGGAATCCGCCTACACGTACCCGTTTTTGTGAAGGAGAAGTGAAAATGACCTCGACGGTAACATCAAAAAAAGCGTTCCGGTATTTGTTTTCGTGTTTGAAGGTAAGCTCAAACACTTCGTACTTCGGCACAGTGTTTGTGTTCTGAGAGTGCTCTACGTCAACCCCGTTAGAAATCTCCCCTTTGGTAGGATTTTCGGAGTCTGTAAAATTTCTAACGGGGTCAAGAAGAGAGCCGCCTAAACTTATACTCCTGGCCTCCTGAGCGCAAAGGCAGCAGGGAGAAATCACGGTTAGAAGAATCAGATCAAATATCAGGACATTTCGTCTTACCATTGTTTTGCCACCTCAGCGAATTGTACAATGTTTGTCGCTTCAATGACGACGCTTCTCACGGTAAACAGCCTTAATTTCATCAGTATAAACCCATCCACGCAAAAGCCGCCGGCCTTCGCCCACCGGCAATAGCTGCAAAAAAATGCTTCAATTCCTATCCGTCCATAATAGGTGACTTCAGATTTATCAGGACAAATTATAACATATTTGAGCAAAGTTGTCAACCACCGCATTTTCTAAATAGCTAACGCCGTTTCTAAAAAGTGAGTGTAACATTTTTTACATACCGTCATTCCGACCGAAGTCCCCGTTCTTGCTTTCGCAAGAAAGCACGGGGGCGAAGCGGAGGAATCTATTAAAACACCTTCGCCGAAGGCGAGTCAAAAAGTTGAACTTATTTATTGGAAACGGCACTAATTGTCAAAACCTAAACATCTTCACCTGAACTTTCGATAGTGCGACGGGCAATTGAGAAAAAAGACACGCAGCAGTTGTTTTTTTAAGGTTGATTTGATATTATACCAAAAGAAAATGTCAGCGGCGTAGCCAGGCTAATGTCAAACAGCAAACGCCAATTGTACTTTTCGGGACTAATATGGAGGAATAATTATGATTGGACAGTTCTGTAACGGAATAATGAATCATATAGAAGGCATCGTGTTAGTGCTGCCTTTGCTGGGAATAATCGCCTGCGCCAGCACTAATCTGCCCGGAGTTGTCGATATGCCTGCTGTGGATACGCTGCCTGATATCAAGGAGCTGCCCGACCCATTTCTGATGAATAATGGGAGGCGCGTCAAAACCAGGGCGGATTGGGCCAAACGCCGGAAAGAAATCAAGGCGATGATTCTGTACTATCAGTACGGTCACATGCCGCCGGCGCCAAAAAATATTACCGCGAAGGAATTATCCTCTGAAACAGTTTATGACGGCGGCGCAACAAAAAAACATATTCTTCTTTCTATGGGGCCCGGAAAAAAGATTAAGGTCAATGTCGGTATAATTATTCCGAAGGGCAAGGGGCCCTTTCCGGTCATTTTGAAGAATGACAGCCGTATCTTTAATGTACCCATCGCCGGGGAGGTCGTCAAGCGCGGGCTTATTGTTGCCGATTACGTCCGCACTGAGTTAGACCCGGACAGGAAGGCCGCTGTCGGGCCGGCCCAGGAAGCTTACCCGGATTACGACTGGGCGACGCTGGCGGTGTGGGCGTGGGGAGGTATGCGAGTTATAGATTACCTGGTGACCCTGGATGTCGTTGACAAGAGGAAAATAGTTTTTACCGGCCATTCGCGTGGCGGCAAGACGGCACTGCTGGCAGGGGCACTTGATGAAAGGATTGCTCTGGTTGTACCAAACGGCTCCGGCTGCGGCGGTGCGGGCTGTTATCGGTTTGAGGGTAAAAATCCGGAGTCATTAGAACAGATAACAAACCCGAGAAGATTTGCGTATTGGTTTCATCCACGTTTTAGAGACTTCGCTGATAAAGAGACCAGGCTTCCGTTCGACCAGCATTTTCTAAAAGCGCTGGTTGCCCCACGAGCACTTCTTTCTGTTGATGCACTTGGCGACCTGTGGGCCAATCCTCTCGGCACCCAGCAATCTCACCGCGGGGCGCAGCCGGTATTCGACTTTTTAGGCGCCGGTGACAAACTTGGTATCTATTTCCGTACCGGCGGCCACGCTCAAAGTAAAGACGATTGGCGTACATTGGTTGACTTTGCCGACAAGATATTTTTCGGGAAAGCGCCTGCCGGCGGCAAGCGTTTTGACAAGTTACCTTTCGCCGATGCCCCGAAGCCTTTTTCCTGGTCTGCGCCCAAAGGTAAATAAAGCGTAAGGGCGGTTCGCGAACCGCCCCTACTGGATTTGATATTCAGGAGTGGGGCATCCTGCAGTAAGGAGGCAATAATTTATGTCGAGTAAAGACAGGGTTAAAGTCGGTATCATTGGCTCGCAGTTTGAGGCGGATATTCACGCTGCATCTTTCCGGATTATGCCTGATGAAGCAGAGGTCGTTGCCGTCGCCTCACCCACGCCGGGTAATGCCGAGAAACTGGCGAAGAAATATGATGTCCCGCGTGTCTTTACAGACTATAAGCAGATGCTGGCTGAAGATGACATAGAGATGGTCACAATTGCGGCGCCGAACCACCTGCACGCGCAAATGACTGTGGACATCGCTGCCGCGGGCAAGCACGTGGTTTGTGAAAAACCATTGTGCATGACGCTGGAAGAAGCGGACCTGATGATTGAGACCTGCAAACAAAAAGGTGTGCTGCTGATGTATGCCGAGGAATTGTTCTTTACGCCCAAGTATGTCAAAGCTAAGGAAATGGCCGAGCAGGGTGCTTTCGGTAAGGTGTATATGGTCAAACAATGTGAGAAGCATTTCGGCCCGCACGCACCGTGGTTCTGGGATGTTGACCGCTCAGGCGGCGGCGTATTTATGGATATGGGCTGCCACGGCATCGCTTTTTGTTACTGGTTTCTGGGCCGACCCAATATTAAAAATGTGTACTGTCAAATGGCCACATACGTACATACTGATAAGACCAAAGGCGAAGACAGCTCTATTTGTATCATCGAGTTTGCCAATGGCGCCGTGGGTTTGATTGAGGACAGTTGGGCCCGGCGCGGCGGTATGGAGGACAGGATTGAAGTTTACGGCGAAGGCGGAGTTACTTACGCGGACCTGCATATGGGCAATGCACTGCCTACATATAGCAAATATGGTTATGGTTATGCGGTGGAGAAAGCACCGACTACAAAAGGATGGACATGGCCTGTTTTCGAGGAGCTGTGGAATTACGGATTTCCGCAGGAGATGCATCATTTTGCCCGCTGCGTGCGCGGCAGGGAAGAACCACAGGCTGCCGGTGAAGACGGCCGGGTTGTTCAGGAAGTTCTCTTCGCCGGATACCAATCAGCAGGAAAAGGCCATAAAATTGAATTGCCCTTTCGGCCAAAGGGAATAAAAAAACCCATCGACCTATGGTTAAACGCAAAGGCGTAGAGAGGAAGTGCCGCTATGAAACGAAAAATTGTACCTGTAACAATATTCGCTTTAGTTCTCATCTCAGCAACCGTATGTCACGCTGAGAGTATCGTTCAATTAAGTCCGCACGTTACGCTCTGTCAAGATGCGGTCAACGGCGTATTTATCGAGAAAAATGGACAAACACTGGTTATCTATGGCGACCCCGGCGAACATTTGAAGAAGGCACAGATGGTGCTTTTCACACACAGCCGGCGCGATGTGGTCTGGGCCGGCCGAGAGCTGGTGGACAATGGTGCTGCATCCGTTGTACCTGCTGGTGAAACTGATAGCTTCTCGAAAGTCAACGATTTTTGGACGTCTTTCGCGAACGCCAGGTTCCACGATTCTCAACAGAAAACGACCAAAATCCTAATCAAACCCTTAAGAGCGGACCGTAAGGCGAGTGAAGGGGACATTCTCAACTGGCAGGATATGCCAATAAAGGTAATAGATACGCCGGGATATACGAGAGGTTCGGTTTCCTATTTTGTAACCGTGGATGACATCAAGTACGGATTTGTCGGTGACATTATCTTTGGCAACGGGCATTTATTGGATTTGTATAGCCTGCAGGATGCTGTCCCCGATGCAAAGATTGGGGGATATCACGGATACGCCGGCAGGCTCGGTGAATTGATAAGCAGTTTACGTAAAGTGAGCGAGCAGAATCCTGATATTCTGGTCCCGGCTCACGGGCCTGTTATTAAGAATCCCAAGGCTGCTATTGGACTTTTGATTCAAAGATTGCAGGCGGCCTACAAAAACTATTTGTCCATCAATGCCGGTCACTGGTATTTCAAAGACCGCTACAAAATACTTGCTGCAAGAGTCCTGGAACCGGATGATAGTGTTGATTGGATGCCTTACGCGGAAACCATCATAAAAAAACCGCCGAGCTGGATTGTTCCTATTCATAATTCCAGACTTGTATTATCCGGGGATGGGGCCGGTTTTCTTATCGACTGCGGCTCCCGGGCCATTATTGAAGAAATTATTAAGTTAAGAAAGAGTGGGCGGCTGTCCCGGCTCGAAGGCCTTTTTATAACGCATTATCATGATGACCATACAAATAAGGTTGACGAGCTTATCGAAGAATTTAAGTGTCCGGTATACGCCTGTCAGGGCTCAAAGGATATTCTTGAAAAGCCCGAAGCCTATCGTCTTCCATGTCTGACATCAAAAGGGATTCCAAATCTGACTGTTGTTGCTAATGAACATAAAATGCGGTGGAAGGAATTTAAGTTCACCTTCTATTACTTCCCGGGGCAGACCATATACCATGATGCACTGCTCGTCGAAAAAGGCGGGGGAGAGAAGATTTTCTTCATCGGCGATTCTTTTACGCCTTCCGGAATCGACGATTACTGTCTGCAGAACCGCAACCTCCTCCAGCAGGGAATGGGGTATTTTTATTGTCTGGATTTTTTGCGAAAGATGTCGCCTGACTACCTGCTTATCAATCAGCACGTCGTCGAAACTTTCCGCTTCAATCAAGAGCAGCTTAAACACATGACGGATGTGTTGGAAAAACGTAAGCAAATATTGGCACGTCTTTTTCCCTGGGATGAGCCAAATTACGGCATCGATGAACGATGGGCAAGGATATATCCCTATGGCCAAAAAGTAAAAGCGGGACAACGTCTCAAATTTGCAGTTAAAATCTTTAACCACTCCAACTCTTCGCATGTATTCACGGTCAGGCCGAATGTTCCGGAAGGATTTCAGTTGCGGCCTGCAACGGCTTCCGTAAATATTAAACCTAAAAAGGAAGCTGGAACCCACTTCGAAATAATTGTGCCGAATACTGTATCTGAAAAGGTTTACGTTATTACGTCAGACATCAAATTTGACAAATGGGATTTGCGCTATTGGTGCGAAGCAATCATAGAAGTCTACCCCTGAATGTATTTTAGAAATGATAAATCGAATTAGTCCGCAGGCAGGAGGCGATATGAGAGCAGTAATTAGTTCGGCTTTATTGGTGGTGTTAAGCTGGATTTCGTTAGCGGAGGCGTTTGAGGTGCCGGTGAACGTGGAGGAGCCGGCCGGGATTGCCCGCAAGGCTGAGCCTGTCAGCGGCGGAATTGCCCTGCCGGCAGGAATGTTCAGGCCCGGCACGGTTGAGTTGGCCCTTTTTGATGGAAACAAATCAGTGCCGGTGCAGGCCAGTGAGCTGGTGGTCGGCCCAAAGGGGTTTGTCCGCTGGGTGCTGCTTGACTTTCAGCTTGACCTTGGGGCAAACGAGATTAAAACGCTAATGCTCAAGACAGGTCGGCCAGCCATTCCCCGTCGGCCATTGAAAGTTACCGAGACCGCAAATTTGGTGCGGGTCGATACCGGCCGAGTAGTGTTTGAGGTCAGCAAGAACAAACCTTTCAACTTGGTGGAGAACGTCACCGTCAATGGCAAAGAGACTCTTAACGGCGGAAGCATTAGTTACGTCGATGGACTTAATGACAAGCGCTACTATACTGATGTGCCCAAGCTGGTTAAGCTCCACTATGTCGGCCCACTGAGGGCTACTATCGAGGTCCGCGGCAAGTTCAAAGATGACGAATCTGCACAACTGGGTCACTGCACTTACATTACCGCCTGGGCCGGCCGAAGCGACATCCTCGTTAGGCATAGTATAATAAATAGTCGTTCAGATCGCAGGTATTTTGCAAAGGTCAAAAGCTCGCGAATCGAGCTCAAGCCGATGAGGACTGCTGGAACCGTCGTGGCCGGAGCTGATAAGCCCAAGAGAATCAACGGCGGCGGTGAGGTGTCGTTACATCAGGGACTCGAAGAAGAAAGGAACAGGGAGTTGGCATCAGCCAGGCTCACGCAGGCGGGCAGGCTACTCTGGAGTGGCCGAGGGGCCAAGGGATGGATTTCAAACGGCCCGCTCTGGGTGGCCGACCGGCTCTTTCGCAGCGACCCGCCAAGGCTGCTGAGTGTTGCTTCAGACGGTACGGTGATACTCGATGCTGCTGCCCGACTCTTCGAACGGCACAAGCAGGAAAATACTATTCGCGGCCGACCTTATGCCTGCCAGGACGACTACCGCTGGCTATATGATTGTACGGCACACAGCAGCGAGTACCGAATCGACTTTGATGCTGCGGGGGACGGCACCGCCTTGGCAGCGAAGGCGGATGCTGCCGCGGCACGCGTCTGGGCTTTCGCCCCGGGCCAATGGTACAGTCAATGTGAAGTCCTTGCCGTCGGAAGGTTTGGCACTTTAGCCGACGAGACAGCCTGCCACAATAAGTGGGGCTGGACCGCCAATCGAGAACCTGACCGCCGGCCCAACCCGCGGCGATTCGTAGGTTATGAAGACAACCATTACGAGAGTGAGGCAGACTCGGCTGAGGGGCTGCTGCTTATGTTCCTGCGGACGGGTAAGCGCGGCTACTTTGACGAGGCGGAGGCCTGGGTACGCTACCATACGGACGTCCAGGCCTGGCGAACAGAGGGCTGGCTGTGGAAGGACGGGGGGATTTGGTTCCCGCAAGGTGGGCCGCCGGGCAACCGGCCCGTACGAGGTAAGGCCAATCGCGAATTCGCTCACTGGAACAAAGGCACAAGTGTTGACAGGACCCTCTGGCGTTTGGCAATGGCCAAGAGCTGTTACTGTCACTTCTACGGGGCCGGCCTGGTCGATTGGTACTGCCTGACCGGCGACCGCGAAGCTCTGCAGGCAGCTATTGACAACTGCGAGACCAAATGGGACGAGTTCACTCACTATCGCAATTTCACTCCCGCCAAGAGCAGCCTCGGCAGCACACGCGGTTTTGGCCGGGGATTCTACGTGGCCGTACGCACCTGGATGGTCCAGCCGGACAATCCAACCCTAAAGAGGCTGGTCAATCTTTGTCGCAGCACCTTCGTAAACCTGCCCGAGGAGTATCTTGACGAGCGAGGGGTCTATGCCGTCGTCGCCAATAAGTATCCCAAGAACTACCTGACGGATAGTATCAAGGAGTTTATGTCTAAAAATAGTATCACGGCGGACGACTCCGGCACCTTTCGCGACGCTTCCGGCAATAGTTGGAAATGGAGAGATATCGGCGGCACCTGGATGCTCGCCTACATTCATAGCGCCTGCAATCTCTTGGCTGAGCAGACCGGTGATGAAGACTTGATGGATTACGTCATCGCCTCGGGCCATTTCACCGCCAAGTTTATGCTAAGCCCCGTGGCCAGGCAGACGTGGTACTACACGGCTTTGGATATACCTCGCAAAGGTGACATCTGGGATGAGTGGAAGTACGATGGGCAGCAGCGTAACGAGTTCGGCGAAGGCCCCAGGCATTCCGGCTGGTATACGCGGTTCTTCCCGGACTGCTGTGCTCGGGCTTACAGTTGGACAGGCGAGAAATACTTACTCGAAAAGGCTAAGGAGTTCTGGTCTTTCGGCAACCGCCGACTCTATCAAACAACCAAAATGACGTCTCAACATCATTTTGCCACACATCATCCGCCAAAGGACGACTCGGTCCTTTCGACTGTCAGGTTATTCTATGAGTATTCTCACCCGAAAAAAGATACCGAACCGCCAACAGCAATCGAGGACCTGACTGCTAAGCGACTCGGTGGCGGCAAGGCGGTTGTGAGCTTCACAGCCCCGGCCGACGTCGGCGGCAAGGTGATAAGGTACCAAGTCAAGGTTGCCACCATACCGATTTTACCATACGAGGATTGGGACTGCCGTCGCGACAGCGGGCGCCGGCGCAACTGGTGGAGGGCGATAAATTGCAAAGGAGAGTCGGTGACAAAGCCTGCCGGTAGTAAGGAAAAATTCGTCATCACAAACATTCCGGATTCTAACGGCAAGCCGCTTTTTTTTGCCGTCCGTAGTTTTGACGATTGCAGTAACCGCAGCGCCATTAGTAACGTGTTCAAAACAGAGTAGTACGCCATAATTGCTTATCTGAAAGTCTGTGCAAGAGCCAGACAGATGTGATTTATAGGAAGTTTTATCTGGAACATAAGAGTAACTCTGAGGCGTGTCCGTTCTAAAAAATAATTGACAGCATCGCCGATATTCTCAATAATAGGTTCTGAAGATGCCCAAATTCCAATAATTACGAGAGGTGTTCTGAAAGAACGCCTGTCTCAATGGAGGTCCGCTATGAAAAGAAGAATTCTCATTCCGCTCTTTGCAGCCGCTCTGATTGTTAGTGCCGCCGGCGTATCACGCGGTTCAGGAGTTCGACAGGATTTCTCGCCAAAACTCGATGAGCAACAATTGCCTAAAGCTATGCACTCGGCAATGAAAGAACTGCCGAGCATTACAGTCGGCAGGAATAACGCCGATATAATCGGAAGCGACAATTGTGCCTTGCAGGCAGCGGTCGATTACATCGCCGGTTTAGGAGGCGGTATAGTCGAAGTTAGCGAGGGTGAGTTTACTATGTACGACTCACTGCATCTACGCACAAACATTACGGTTCGAGGCAGGAAAGGCAAAACAATTCTGCGCAAAGCAGATGGAGTTGCTTCTACTCTGGCTCTCGATGGCGATTTTGGTGAGCAGCAAGTCACGCTGGAAAATCCAACCGGATTTGCTGTTGGGTATGGTGTGGCAATTTGGGACGACAGGGCAGGAGGATTTCATACCACCGTCGCAAGAATCACCGGACGCAATGGAAACACATTTTCCATTGATAATCCCCTGATGGCGGACTGCATGGTGAACAATAAGGCCGGGGCCGCGACAGTCTTTCCGGTTGTCAGCGCTTATAACGTTGAAGGGGCAAGAATTGAAAACCTTGTTATCGACGGCAATAAAAAATCAAACGTTCACTTGAACGGCTGCCGGGGCGCGGGAATTTTTCTCTATCGAGCTTTTGGGACGGTCATTCAAGGCTGTCTGGTTCGCAATTACAACGGCGATGGAATAAGTTTCCAGCAGTCCAATGATGTTACTGTGGTTGATTGCATTTGCGAAGACAACGCTTCTTTAGGGATTCATCCCGGAAGCGGCTCGCAGCGTCCGCTTGTGCGGAAGTGTATCGCCCGCCGTAATGGAACGGACGGTCTGTTTTTGTGCTGGCGGGTCCGGCACGGCCTGTTTGAAGACAATGTCCTCGAAGGCAACGGGCGATTCGGCATTTCCATCGGGCACAAGGACTCCGACAACCTGCTTCGCCGCAACCTTGTCCGTTCAAACCATCGGGATGGGGTCTTCTTCCGCAACGAATCGCTGCCAATGGCTGCGCATCGCAATCGCCTCGAAGAAAATATCATCGAAAATAACGGCGCCGGCGAAAAAGCAGCCGGGATTCGCATTCGCGGAGAAACGAACGAGCTGGTGTTCAAAAATAACGTCATTCGTGATACCCGCCCAAAAGACTCACAGACACAAACCGTCGGCATTCGTATCGAAGAGAAAGTCGGTAAAATCATCCTGGAGGACAATGCAATAGAGGCCAAAACCCGGATTGATGACAAACGACCATCGAAGCCAAAATAGAACGGGTTCTTCGGTGAAAACGTTGGTTTGTTACTTTAAGTAGGAGAATAAAAATGAGACAGTCGATATTGAATATGAAATTACCGGTTAAGCTCTTTTCAGCAGGTTTTTTGTCCTTGCTGGTTTTAAGTTACAGTAATTACCTGTGGGCCGGGAAGACCGATGAAATTCGTTTACACGTATCGAGGAGGTCGAAGAAAAAAAGCTATGTCAAGATAGCAACAATCGGGGCCGGTTCCTTATCGGTAAACTCAAACACGGCTCCCCAAAAAGTAGTTGAGAAAATGATAGCACACTGGCGGAACAGGTTTGCACAGGTCTTGCCGGACCGGCCGGATTTAATCGTTGTCCCGGAAGCCTGTGATAGGCCGTCTGGTTTCAGTCTCGAAAAGAGATTGGAGTATTATAAAGTTCGCAAGAATCAGATACGGGACTTCTTTGCCAAAGTCGCAAAAGAGAACAACTGTTATATCGTGTACTCAGCGGCCCGCCAGGCCAAGGACGGGAGCTGGCGTAACTCGAGCGTAATGCTCGACAGAAAAGGTAAGGTCGCCGGTATTTACAATAAAAATCATCTTGTTATAGAGGAAACCACAAAAGCCGGCATTCTCTGCGGCAGGGACGCACCGATAATTAAGTGTGACTTTGGCAGGGTCGCGTTTGCTATATGCTTCGACCTGAACTTTGATGAATTAAGATTAAAGTACAAAAAAGCCGGGCCGGATTTGATTATTTTTTCATCTATGTATCACGGAGGGCTGATGCAGGCATATTGGGCATATTCCTGCCGGTGTCATTTCGTCGGCGCTATTGCCGGCAGAGCAACACGCTCTCAAATTATCAATCCTTTAGGTCAGGTCGTTGCCTCCAACACTAATTATTTTGATTTTGTCGTTACCAACGTCAATCTGGATTGTGCCCTGGCGCATCTGGACTATAATTGGGAGCGCCTGAGGAAACTCAAAGCCAAATATGGGCCAAAAGTGAAAATAACCGACCCGGGCTGTCTGGGTGCAGTGTTGATTTCCAGCGAAGATGAGAAAATAAGTGTGGAAGAGATGGCCAAAGAATTTGAAATAGAATTGCTGGATGATTATATGACAAGAGCATTGGCACATCGGCACAAGCCGGGAAATATGGAATGAGGATACAAATTATTAGACGCAGATTAGTTTACCCAGAGCTTCCGTCAGGAAGCGAAGGGCTGATTAACGCAGATTTTTAATAATTTTTTATCTTTCAGCGCAATCTGCGAAATCAGCGTCAAAAAAAATAAGGAGAAAAAAATGAAATCGCTAAATCGCCGAGAGTTTGTGAAGGGTTCATTGGGTACACTGGCTGCATTAACAGTGTTACCTAAAAGCAAAAGTTTTGCCGCCAATGAGAAGGTTATTATTGGAGTAATGGGACTTGGCGGCCGGGGAACATACCTTGCTGAGAGGTTTGCGAGCAGGCCGGACGCAAAGGTCGCATATCTTTGTGACGCCGATACCAGACGCTTCGGGCGAGCGAGAAACGTGGTGGAGGAGGCTCAAAACAGCAAGCCAAAGATGGTGCAGGATTTTCGCAGGATTCTTGATGATGCCGGCGTCGACGCCCTCATCAATGCGACCCCCGACCACTGGCACGCCCTTGGGACCATCCTGGCCTGCCAGGCAGGCAAAGATGTCTTTGTGGAAAAACCTATGGCTCATAATATCTGGGAGGGGAGAAAAATGGTTGAGGCTGCGCGAAAATATAAACGCGTTGTGCAGGTAGGTATGCAGACACGCAGCGCACCCTATGTGAAAAAAGCTGCCGAGTACATACGTTCCGGCAAACTCGGCAAAGTCTATCTTGTCCGTGTCTTTAACATGATGAAACATTCAATGATGAGAAAAGGGTCCAGCCGTCCTGTCCCGGAGGGATTTGATTACGATATGTGGTGCGGACCTGCTCCCAAGCTGCCCTATAATCCGAATCGCCGCTGGCTGAACCAATGGGAGTATAGCTGCGGTCCGATAGCCGGTGACGCGGTCCATCAATTGGACCTGGCCAGATACCTGTTCGGCGACAAACCTTATCCCGACACGGTCTCTGGCGCCGGTGGAGTTAACGCGCTGCGGGATGGCAGGGAAATTCCGGATACCCAGTTAGCCACGTATGAATATGGCGAATTCACACTACTATCTGAGTCGGCTCTTTGGATGCCTTATATGAAGAAGACGCCGTCGAGCACCAGGGATTCGGACAAATTTCCCAATTGGCCGTTCAGCAGTACCAAAATTGAGGTATTGGGTACCGAAGGTTTTATGTACGTCGGCAGGCATGGCGGCGGCTGGCAGGCCTACGATTCAAATGGGCAGTTAGCTCATTCGGAATATGGCCGGCAGGCAGATAAAGAGCATCAGGACAATTTCATTGATTGTATCCGCACCCGCAGGAAACCTAATGCGGATGTTGAGCAAGGTCATTATTCGGCGTTACTCTGTCATCTGGCTAACATATCGTATCGGGTCGGAAATCAGAAGCTAACGCTTGACCCTAAAACCGAATCTTTTATCAACGTCCCGGAAGCCAATAAATACCTGAAGCGTACGTACAGACATCCCTGGGTAATACCTGATAGAATATAAAGGCCGTTTAGCACATGCCGGAGACCGTGTTCTATCGGGCAATTTCCTTGCGCAGCCACTCAAGGCTTTGCTCAATCTTGCCGGGCGCCGCTTCAGATTCTATGGACAGAACACCATCCCAGTTGATTTCCTTGAGCAGTTCGATACAGCCGGCAATGTTGTCGGCGTTGACGCCTTCGCCTATACTCACCACAGACGTGGGGATACCGGTTAAACCGCCGCGTACAGCCTGCGCCAGCTCTTCGCTGACGTCCTTGATGTGGCAGTGCGAAACCTTGTCACGAAAGCGGCGGAGGAACGCCACCGGGTCCTGCCCGGCAATGAAGGTGTTACCTGTATCGAGGTTCAGCCTCAGATATGGTGAGTCGAAGAAGCTGAGGATTTGCTCCATAGTGTCCGGGTTCGTCGTGTAGGGTCCGTGCGGCTCGACATTGATAATAATATCGTGGCTTTCGGCCCACTCCAGGACCACGCGGTAGTACTGCTTCATCAGTGCCATCACTTCATCATCGGTATATCCTTCCGGCTTACGGCCGCCGTCGGTCGTGTCCACGCATGGGCATCCAAGGGCTTTAGCGAACTGGATGGTGCGAATTGTGTAGCCGATACCACGATACTGGCCCTCGGGACACGACATCGGATAAGCGGCGTCAAGCTGAGAGGTCTTTAATCCCATCGAGTCAAGGTAGCTCTTCAGTTTCAGCGGGTCAGAGTGCAGCGTGATATGAGGATTATAACCCAACGCCTGAACGAAGTAGTCCCCGTCAATCGTACCGAACTCGATGTACTCCATCTCGTTGTCTCTGGCGAACTGGCAGGGAACTTCGTATGTAACGTCGAAGTGCCGCCAATTATCTACGTGCATACCTAACTTAAGCATAATTCTACTCCTTTTGCATAGCTACTTGTGGCTTTTTGATTCTGTGACTATCGTGGCAATCCGTGCAAATCGGCGCCCGTTTATGCACGGCAAGCTCCTCGGCAGCGATATCGTGGCTTTTATGGCACTCGATGCACATTGCATTGACCTGGTCACGCTTGAAGCTGACGTCCGGAGGCGTGGCGCCAATATCTTCATCGTTGGCGTGACCGGCGCTCAGACCATGGCACCGGATACAGGGGACCTTTGCCCGCAGATGCGTCTTACTTAGCTCTTCCTGAACGAATGTAATATGGCACACGTAACAGGCTGCGTTGGCGCCCAGCGGATTAGTCTCGTCGAATTGTGACGGGCCGGTTTCGGCCGCCGTCGGATTACACGAGCACAAGCAGGCCGGAAGTATACATCCCGCGATGACACCAAAGCCCAAAACCGCCCTCATACTGTTTCCCAATTCCTTAGCCATTGATACTCTTCAGTAAGGTTAGCGTGGTAGTTTTCGGCGCATCGGCGGACGGCTTCTTTTTCCTTGAGGGTGAGTTGTTTATCGCCTTCGTATGAGCCTTTGACGTTCTCTTCGAGCTGCTCTGTCGTATTGACGCCGGGGATGACGGCGGAAATGCGAGGTTCCCGGAGCATCTTTTTGACGAGGATGTGAGCATTCTTGTCCACCTTGCCATGGAGCTCGCTGGGTTTTATCCCGAAAGTCGTCCCGGCCCCGAAGGGCTTGAGGCCAATCACTCCAACGTCCTTGTCCTTCGCCAGCTTCAGGAGACTATTCCCCCCGAGCTCTTCGGTAAGAAACAGATATGGGAAGATTATGACGGAGAATTGTGGGTACTCGTTGAGCACACGATGGAAAAGCTTTGGATTGTGTGCCGAGAATCCGAGCCAGCGAATCTTGCCCTGTCGGCGTACTTTTTCAAAGACCTCAACGACCATATCGAGAACGCGATGGCTGACCATAAGCATTGTGGGAATCGCGGTTTGGCCCTCGCCCCAGGTCGCGCCGACAGGCCGCCAGATGTCGAGCATATCGGTCTTGTAGTGTTTCAGCCGGCCGTCTATTTCGTTGAAGAATCGCTGCTTTGATAATTCCTTCTCATATTCTTCGGTGAGTTTTTGCGGCCAGGAAGCGAAGCCGATGTGCCAGTTTTTTCGGTTGCCGCCAAGCGCCTTGCCATAAAGCTCACACTCGTCGGTGATGTTGGTATCAAGGTAGTTCATACCCAACTCGGCGGCGCGTTCGAGCACCTCTATTCGGTTTTCAAGCCCAAGTGAGCCGTGACCGCCTAAGCTGACCTCGGAGAGCACCAGGCCGGTTTTGCCAAGCCGGCGATAACCCATCTTCGGGTTATAGTGAGTATCTTCGATGTATCTATCTTCGATTTGGAGGTCTTGTTGGAAGTGCATCCCGTCCCGGATAATGCACCTGCAATTGCCCCCGCGGCGGCCAGAGAAGTACCGCGCATAAAAGTCCGTCTCGAAAGTTTTTCATTATTCATAGGTTTACTCCTTTTCAAGTCCGTAAAGTAGTCGGATTTTCTTGACCGCTGATTATACCCGATTCCAAAACCAAATTAAACCTTTTTCCCGCCATTTTGACTTCATCATTCGTTATTCCTTGTTCAATATTCGATATTCTCTTTTTTTCCTTCCCTTCTCCCTTATCACTTCTCCCTTTTCCCTTCTATCTCTCTTTCCTCGCCCCTGTAATTCTTCATTCACCGGCCCGTGAGAAGTAAGGCGCATTAGCCTTGTTCACTTTCTAACTGGGCTAAATTCTTAATTCTAACTTCCTTCTCCCCCTGTCATTCCCGCGAAGGCGGGAATCCATTTATTTATACCAATTCTATTTAGTTATTGACGATTGCCTGAGTCTGTCATTCCTGCGAAGCTTGCCCCTTACCTGATGTGTGGGCAGGGAACCAAAATAAAATGCCTGCCCCGTACCAAATAGGCTCTTGCCGTGGTTTGGTGCGGGGTCATTGCGATGAGCCCGAAATCCGACCCGGCAATCTCATTCTCAATTCATCATTCTAAATTCCTTCTCCCGCTGTCATTCCCGCGAAAGCGGGAATCCATTTTTGATTTGTAATTTGTGGTTTTGATGTTTGCTTTTTCCCTTTTTATATAGCCCCTACCCCTGTGGTAGGGGATGTACTCAAACCTGTACTGGTGGTATTAAAATTTTTTTTCCTTGCTTTTCAACCGCTTCTATGGTATATAATTACCAGCATTCATTGATGGAGTAATGCAATGAACGAAGAAAATAGGTTGAAACTGATTTGCGGGTATTAAATGAACATGATGTAGTTATGCCCTTTTTGTTGCTAAAGAACGATAATTTTTTAGGTGGTAGAAAAATGAAAAAAACAATAGTGGTACTCTTTGCAATAATACTTATATTTGTCATCAATCATGCAGAAGCAGGCACATGGACTGATCTTTACATGCCCGGGCTTGAGAATGTAAGTCTCAATGGTATTAGCGAGACAAAAATAGTTGGTTCTTACAAATACAACTCTGATTACCAACCTTATTACGGCCTTCTTTACAATCTGGTAACGGGTGCGTATACTACAATAGACAGGCCAGGAGTTGGTCCACTGGGCACAGAAGTACGCGATGTCAATGGTGATAATTTAGTTGGTTCATACTATGATATCCGATGGCATGGCTTTATTTACAGTTTGTCTTCCCAAAAATGGACTACTATTGATGTACCGGGAACTTCTTCCATGCAACCATATGGCATTGATGGTAACAATGTTGTTGGTTACTCTTGGGACGGCAATAACTGGAATGGTTTTATTTACAATATGATTGCAGAAACCTATACGTCCCTCAGCAAGCCGGGTGTAGAACATTTGTACCCAACTGGGATTAGTGGCGGAAATATTACTGGTCGTTACAAGGAGAGTGGGTTGGGCTGGCGTGGTTTTATTTATAACATGGAAACTCAAACCTATACTACTATCAATGCGCCGGGGGCGTCTGATACAATTGCCCGAGGCATTGATGGTAATTTAATAGTTGGCCACTACGATGGTAGCCGTAGTTTCCTTTACAATATGACGGACAAAATTTGGACCTCATTGTACGACCCTAATGGGTCTGATAATATATTTCCAGAAAATATTGGAAATAGCAAAATTATTTTTAACATTGGCCAGTATGGTTCTGTTTATACAATGTCTGGTGACCCACCTGTCGTACCAGAATGTTTTGCACCAGTCCTTGGCGACTTAAATGGAGATTGTAAGGTCGATTTTGTAGATTTCGCAATAATGGCATCTCATTGGTTGGAATGTTATTTACAACCACCATCAGCATGTTGGTGGGAGTAATCGGGGTTCCTCCATATTATTACTGCTCGGACTCGTCGAGTTAATTTTGTGGAAAATATTCTAAAACTTTTCTCTTTCTTTTTTATACAAGTTCTTATCTGATGACTTACCTGTGGATGGACTCAGAAATCCAATCAATTAACCACTGTGCTAGGTCAGTAGCAACAAAAACCTCCATATGTCTTCGATCCGCATAGTCAAGGCCTCTATCCCGCAATAAGCCTTTGGATTCTAATTCTGAGCATATCACCTGAAATGCAGATTGAGATAGGGATGGGAAATGTGGCCTTAGATCAGTGGCTTGCCTAGATGAATATTTATCATTAGCCCATTTATCGGAAATTGTTACTGGACAAAGCCCATCGGTAACTTTAACAATATTTTCAAAAGGGTGCTTGCGATGTCCGATTGTTATGGCTAAATCTAATACCTGAATATTTATATCAGATAAATCGCTGATTAATCGGTATGCTGCTTCTGCTTCGTCCCAATCACATCGTTTTAAAACTTGATTGGCAACAAGATTTGCAAATTTTTTCCTTTTGTCTTTTGAGCGTGTTCGTGAGACTTGATCAAAAATTTGCATCATAAAATCAAATAAAGGTTCGCTTGGTTCTATATTCACATTCTTTTCTATGTTACTTAGTCTTTTATTAAGAACAGCAATGAAATCTTCGAGGCGTTTGTATTTATAATTAGCCCCGAGTCCAGCCAACATAGTATCAAGTGAACTTCCCAGATACGGAATGGCCTGTATTGCTGATCGTAGTGGAAATTTATCACAATATGCAGCAGAAGCTTTAGTTATAAAGCCAATAGCTTTTTCTTCTTTATTTTTATCTTGTTCCATAGATTTTTAAACAAATGAGTTGATTTTTTACTTTGTATATTATATTAGTTTGTGGATAAATCCGCAAAGATTTGCCGTTTTTTATAATCTGGTACATTCCGCCGTTTGTAAACCGTAGCAATCTGCGGTAAAAAAGCACTTTTTTTGGTCATTGTTTTGTTGGTTAAATCCTTTATGCTCTCCTTGTCCTGCGTAGCTCCAAAGGAGCGAAGCATGGATGTGCTCTTCTATACCTCCCCTCATTTACGCATACACTCATTTACTCATTCTCGAAATATTTCTTAACAAAGTTCGATTTTCATTGAACATTCTGACCGAGTTTGGTATAATGCAAACATGTAGGCATGTTTAGTTGATAGTTCGTTGTTCGTAGTTTTTAGCCATAAGGCTTCTCTGTGAGCTCTGTGGCTTGATTATTCGTTCCGAAAGCGGAGTCCCGCACGTTTTCGTATCAGCAGATACACCCACATAACCTTTTATTTGGCAATCAAGGCAAAGTTTTGAGTTTTAGTCATTTATATTTTGATATTGTTTCGGATTTAGAGCTTAGGATTTCGAATTTTGCCAGTCTTGGCATCTTTACAACTGTAGAGAGAGCTCTACAAATTCACCTTTTTTTGCAAAACAAACCCAATTTCCAAAAAGACCAAATGAACATAAATAAAGTAATAACAAGGGATTACGAAAAATGGACACCTGGTGAACGTGGGAAAAACAAACCCAATTCAAACCCAATTCAAACCCAATCAAACCCAATTAAAGCCAATAAAATGCCAAAACAAACCCAATACAAACCCAATACAAAGCCAAACAAAGCCAATTTCAAAGGCAAAAAAATGCTGCTAATCTTGACCCTGTTAGAAGTGCTTGCAAACTCTGTTGGAAGAGGCTATTATTTAGGCCAATACGGCTCATTGAATAAAAGGAGGTCGCCATGAGAAAATTGTTGACTTTTTCACTAATGCGAACCGCTGTAGTGGTCATAGTCCTTATTACCCTTTTGCTTACAACTTCCCCTGTACAATCCGGGGAAAGTAGGGAAATTCTGCGTGCCGGGGCTGCAAAAATTGATATTACCCCCGAAAAACCGGTCAAAATGGCAGGCTATGGGAGTCGAACAGCATTATCTAAAGACGTTCACGACCCACTATCGGCCAGAGTAGTTATATTTGAGAACAACGGCAAACGGCTGGTACTGGTTTCAACCGACCTGCTGGGTTTCTATGCCGGAACAGCTAAGCCTCTGCGGAAAGCTATCTTGGACGAGTTCAAACTCAAGCCATCTGAACTCTTTCTAAGCGCAATTCACACACACGCTGGGCCGAGCCTGACCATTGATAAGAAAAAAGGCCACCCTAATAATCTCGAATATACGGAGAGCTTAAAGGCCAGGTTAATAGAAGTAATTCGCAGAGCATTTGATAATGTTGGTGAGGTTCGTACAGGCATTGGCGTCGGGCACAGCCCGGTTGGAGCTAATCGGCGTGAGTTGAAAATCAGCGCCGACGGAGAGAGTGCAATACACTTGGGTCGCAATCCCTATGGTCCGACCGACAAGGAAGTTCTGGTTATGAAAGTCGCCAGGCCCGATGGCACCGTTATTGCGGCACTTTTTGACTATGCGACACACGCAACCTGCTTAGGCGGCAGGAACTTAAAAATCAGCGGCGATGTCCTTGGATTCGCCGAGCAGTTTGTCGAGAAGATTCTCGGTAAAGGCACTATCGCACCGGCATTTGCCGGGGCCTCCGGCAATATCGACCCGTGGTTCAGGGTGCTTCCTTCGTTCAACACCGAGCCCGGCTGGGTCCCGGAGCCTGTGTTGCTGGGCACGATGTTAGGCGAAGAAGTAGTGCACGTTTTCCGTGATATTGAGAAAGCCTCTTCTGGTGGAGAAATCAAGAGTTCTGTTACAACGCTCGAACTTCCCGGTAAACCACGAGATGAAGCCGGTGCAAAGAAGGATTACCCACCTACTTCACTGAATATAATAGCTGCGAGAGTAGCGGACGTTGCCTTTGTAGGTATTGGCTGTGAAGTGCTTACGGAAATCGGTATTGCGATTAAAGCTGCTTCGCCCTACAAGCATACGTTTGTGATTACACACTGTAACGGTGCGGCCGGCTATTTGGCGCCGGAACATCTGTACCTGGAAGGCGGATATGAAATCAGGAGCAGCCCCTTCGGTCCTCGAGCGGCTGCGCTTGTTGTAAAAGAAGCTGTGCGGATGCTGCACAAGTTATAACATGCGTCTTTTTACGGGTAGTGCGGCTTAATGCATTTCAACCGTGCAGGTGCCGATACCCGGCCTGTAAAAATTAAACTGCACGTTGGGATGATTTGCCAACAGTGACATCGGCACCGAGCTGTCTGTTATTTTCCTGCCGATCATTAGCGTGGTCAGCCGCATCCCGAACGGGTTGTCGTGTGTGCCCGCTTGCCAGATGGAGACCGATTCGGCCTGCCAGGTCTGGACCGGCCCGACTGTAATCGCTTTTGTCGGGACGCCGGTTACCACTCCACCGCCGCTGGTTCGGGCGTTCTGCATAACGGTTACCGGATGAAGGTCGACAATCCGCGTAGAGAGCCGGCCATATTCCCGGGGAGATGGCGGCACCTGGTCGTATGGTTTTTCCCTCTTGACAGGGTCGTTGAACGCCCAGTGCTTTATATCACCCTGTCCGCCCTGCATAATCGCACACCTGACCCCTTCCCAGCTTCGGACATATTCGGTCACGTCGGCTTTGGGAAAATGCAGATTCGATTCCGGCATACGCCGCTTTTTATCGACACGGTTGAAGCAAAGCTCCCTGTCGGACCTCGCAAATGACAGCGGATGGTTTTCATCCACCTCTTTGCCATCCATATACCACTCATCCATTCCCCAGAAGTGCGCATCTTTCAGGTCCAGCTCAAGCTCATTAACGAGTCTGGCCACCAGCGGCAATTGTTCGGTGGGACCGATTGGCCCGCAAATCCCCACCGGATTATCCGGTGTCGCCTGCCGCCAGGCGTTGATATATTCCAGGGCCTCCGCAAGATAGAAATCCTCCAGCGTATCGTAAAAGACCACACGGAAACCTTCCCGCGAAAGAGCGAGCATATCTTCGGGAGTGAGTTTTGCTGCATCATCTAAAATCCGGTCGTCCAGCGTCGTGTAATCCCACCACTCGGGCGCTAAGATACTCAATTTCCGTGCCATAACCGGCCTCTCCTCAAACTAAGTGAACCAATTCCCCCAATTCTGCTTTGAGTATATTGTCCCGGGGATAGGCATGCCCGAGGTGTTGTCGGAAACCTTCGGCGTATGGCACGCCTATCAAACTTGCACGTGACGATGTCCACCTTTTCATGGATGCCACGTATTCGTCCATATTGTGATGCGCTCTGAGCCAATTTCTCTGGCTCTCGTGACAGCAAAGCATCTTTTCTTTGGTCTCAAAAGCCGAGCTTATATCCACAACCATCTGTGGCCGGACGTCGTTGCCGAAGATATCTTTACCCTCTGCCGGATCCATGTAATAAAGATAAGGCACCGGCTCAAAGGACTCAACGCCCTCGGTCTCTACATTGCGAACTCCACCTGCAAAACACGCCGTCATAGCTAATTTACCTGCCGTAGTATGGTCAACCATATAGTCCTCCGGGGACAGCGCAAAAACGATAGTAGGTTTTAGTTTCCGGAGCAGCTCGATGGCCTTGAGCAGTGTCGGCCGGTCGTACATAATAAAGATATCGCCGCATTCGAGGCAGTGATATTGGCCGTCAAGAATGGCCGCTGCCTTTGTCGCTTCGGCCCGGCGTATGTTGCTAATCTCATCGCGTGTATATTCAATCGTCCCGCAGTCACCCGGAGTCATCGTTGCAATATGAATTTGCCACCCTTTTTGATGCAATAGAGCCAGTGTCCCCGCGCAGAAGAATTCCGCGTCATCCGGGTGCGCACCAAAACTTAAAGCAACTTTTGACGGTTCCATATTCGTAATACCTGTGTCGGCGCTGAGAAAGCTGACACTGTTTGTTCAAACACAAAATTGCCTGTGATATATTTTACTTTCAGCCTTTGAAAGCGCTCAGCCTCTCCGCAGCCTTTTTGATATCGCCAAACCTGTCGTCCCCGGCTTCCCGTTCAATGGCCAGCGCCCCCTTAAAACCAATCTCTTTCAAGGTTCTTAAGAAAGCATCACTGTTCACTTCACCCTCGCCCCAGGGGACCTCAGCGCCCCACGTCCCCGGCGTCTTGGTCCGCAGCGCGTCCTTGATATGGATGTGCCGAATCCACGGCGCCAGAACCTTCACTGCTTCGAGCGGATTGCCCTTGTCATAAAGAATCATATTCGCCGGGTCGAAGTTCACTCTCAGTGCCGGATGGTCCAACTCTTGCAGGAAATGCTTTAGCTCTTCAGCCGTTTCCTGTCCGGTCTCCATAAGAAACTTTACGTTCTTTTCTGCTGCAGCATCGGCCAAAAGTCGGATGCGGTCATAAAATTTCTTAGCGTATTCCGGCTGTGTATGGTCGATGAAACCGGCGTGCATCAGTACGTACTTGGCGCCGAGCTGCGCAGTCACGCCTATAGCTCCCAATGCCAGCTCGCGATTCTCATCCCAATGCTCGTCCGGGCCAATTCCGCCGGTCTTTTTGATACTCTCCAGTGTCGAATAATCTTCGCAGGGAAAGTCTATCATGGCGCTGCTTATTGTCCAATCCTGCTCGCGTACCGCCTGTAGGAATTTTTCTCCTCCCTGCTGCAGCGCCGGCCTCACCGCCAGATTTACATATCCAACGTCCAGCTTTTTCATGGATTCGGCCAATTCGTGTACATCCTGCTTTAGTGACCAGCTACAAACCGATACCGGCCAATTGTTACATGTACGCATAATCATTATCTCCATAACTTATGATTGGTTCTTACACTTCTTGTTCCTTTTACTCGATGGGTACGATTTTACCGGTTTGTATGGACTGCTTCTCCGCCTCCACAATCCTTACTGAGTCGCGGGACGCTTCCAGGGTCGTGACGGGTGTTATTTTTTCTCCTTTTATCGCCCGCACAAAATGCTCGATTTCCAATATGTACCCGTCGCCCTGCTGCACCTCCGGTGTGAATGCCTCACCCTTGGCGGGGCAAACCTTAAAAGCCGGTTCTCGTGTGCAATCGTAAACAATCGTCGCTTTTTCCTGCACGATATTAAAGCTCATCTCGAAACCGAATGCCGGCGTCATTGCCCACCCCCCCTCGGCGGTAATCACACTATTGTTATCGTAGAGATACTGCGTGACAACGTGAGCCAGTCTTCCTTTACCGTCCTTGCCGGCGAAACTGCATACGGCCCGCGGCATACCGAACATGTACTGCACAAAATCGGTATCGTGAATATGCAGGTCCAGCACAACCCCGCCGCTGCGCTGCTCGTTCATTATCCAGTTATCGCAGCTCCAGGTCGGCACCTCACTCAACCTTTGAAAGGTTGCCGCTAACACCCTGCCGTACTCACCGCCCGACACAATCTCCTTTGTCTTGGCATACTCCGGCCAAAAACGCACACAATGTCCGATTTGCAGTACCTTCCCGCTGGATTTGGCGGCGGCAATCATACTGTCGCACTCAGCTAAATTCAAGCCCATCGGTTTTTCACACAAAACGTTTACTCCGGACTCCAGCGCCTCTGCCGTGCATGCGGCATGCAGATATGTCGGCAGGGTAAGCGAGATTGCGTCCAGTGTTTCTTCTGCCAGCATTTTTTTGAAGTCGTGATAGATATTGCTTTTGGTGAAATCAATGGCGTTTTCCGCCCCTTCGATGTTCCCCACAACCTTTCTCGAATCTTCAATGATATGCTTGTTCGCATCACAAATCGCCACAATCTGTGCATCGTCCCTTGCCTTCCAGCACCGATAGTGCATTTGCCCCATAAATCCTAAACCCACAATTCCTATCTTAAGCAATGTTCCTACTCCTTATTATGTTCCCGCGAAGCGGGGTCCTGAACCGACATTTCCTGTTTAACCTTTGTTTAGCTACGCTGCCAAACTTTAGCTTTTCCATAATAGCAAGTCTTCGGCGGCAATACAATTAATTCCGGCCAAACCTCGCTTTTTGGGCCGGCCGTACTTGTATTACCGAGTCAGCCATGGTAGGGGCGGTTCGCGAACCGCCCCTGCTGATTCGGTGGAAGGTGATGTAGTTAGCAACATCCCGGTTATGCGCCCGACCGCTCAAGTCATATTTCTTCCGGCAGCGATAGTACCAAAACCAACACGTTCAGGCAAGCCTCGACAAATACATAACCCCGGGCCAATTATTCAGGAAAAGTTTGGTTGCGAAATCAAGCAAGGTATGTTATATTAACAAACGTATCAGACAATCAACCGTAACGACTAATTAAAATGAAAGGAGGCGGACATGAACAAAACTAAACATGCAATTGGGCTTTGGGCCCTGGTGTTGGCAGGATTAGTCTGCACATTGGACAACCCGGCCAAAGCTGACGACCCCTGGGTCGTTTTCGAGGGCAGGAAAGGCCCGGGCAAGGGCAAGCACATTGTTCTTGTTACCGGCGATGAGGAATACCGCTCGGAAGATGGAATGCCTCAGCTCGCCAGGATTTTAGCTGTACACCACGGCTTCAAGTGCACGGTGCTCTTTGCCATCAATAAGGAGACCGGCGAAATCGACCCGCAGACAGTCGATAACATCCCCGGCCTCAAGGCCCTCAAGAAGGCGGACCTGATGGTGCTTTTCCTGCGTTTCCGGGAGCTGCCTGATGAGCAGATGAAGCTCATTATTGATTATACCGACTCGGGCAAGCCTATCATGGGATTGAGAACGTCAACACATGCGTTCAATTACCGCAGGCACAGGGACAGCCCATACGCCAAATACAGCTTTCAAAACAATGAGTTCAAAGGCGGCTATGGACGTCAGGTTTTTGGTGAAACCTGGATTAACCATTACGGACATCACCAAAGAGAAAGCACGCGCGGACTCATCGCAAAAGGTATGGAAAACCATCCCATCGTCAAAGGCTGTGAAGATATCTGGGGGCCATCGGATGTGTATGGTATTACCACGCTGCACGGTGACTGCAAGCCGTTGATAATGGGACAAGTGCTCGTGGGTATGAATCCAAAAGATAAACCCCACACGACGAAGAAGCTGGTGCCCGTAGCCTGGCTGAAGACCTACACAGGTACAAAAGGCAAAACTGCTCGCGTTTTCACTACGACGATGGGGCATGGCGGCGACTTAAAGAGCGAGGGTTTCCGTCGTCTTCTCGTGAACGCCTGCTACTGGGCGATGGGTATGGAAGATAAGATACCGGCCAGGAGCGAGGTCGATTTAGTCGGCCAGTATAATCCCAATCGGATTGGTATGGGCGGGCATAAAAAAGGCTTGAAACCATCAGACCACAAGCTCTGATTGCCGCAGCCCGGCGCAGGAAAAGCAATGTCAGTGAAGTTGAGCATACGAGATGAACAACTTCTGGATGGTCAACACGGCGAAGCTGCCCGGATGGCAATGCGTATCCTCGTAAGAATGGCCGAGGTACAGAGCGCGCCCGAAATGATGGATGTCAGCCAGGCCCATATAGATGGATGCGGACTGCTCAGCGAAACAGGCCTGGAATTTGCCGAGACGCTGGCGGTAAAAGGAGCGAAAGTTTGCATCCCAACGACCTTGAATATGGGGCCGCTCGACCTCCAGAACTGGAGACGATTTGGAGTCAATGAGGACTTTGCCGCCAAAGCCATCAGGCAGGCAAAAGCATATACAGATATGGAATGTATTCCTACCTGGACTTGCGCACCATATCAAAGTTACTTAACGCCCAGGTTTGGCCAACAAATCGCCTGGGGCGAATCCAACGCTATCTGCTATGCCAATTCGGTCCTTGGGGCCAGAACCAATAGATATGGAGATTTTATAGATATCTGTGCCGCTATAACGGGCAGGGTCCCCAGGTGTGGGCTTCATCTCAAAGAAAACCGCAAAGCCCAGATTCTTTTGCGGCTTATAGATATTGCTCCCGCCATCATGCGGAACAATGCTTTTTTTGCAACATTGGGCCATCTCGTAGGCTCCCAGGCTGAGGACAAGATTCCGGTTATCGAAGGGCTTCCTGTTGATGCTTCCAGTGACCAACTGAAGGCTTTATGCGCGGCGGCAGCCTCTTCCGGCGAGGTGGCTCTCTTTCACGCTATCGGCTTAACGCCGGAAGCGAATACATTAGAGGAAGCTTTCCAGGGCGGCAAACCAGAACAAGTTATCGACATTCGCCTCTCTGATTTGCAAAAATCCAGGGCAGACTTATCCACAGCTAAGGAGGCAGATATGCTTGATTTGGTCGTGTTAGGCTGCCCTCATTTTTCCTTCGACGAGTTTCGTGAACTGGCCAGGCTCATCCGGGCCCAAACTGAAAAAGGCAAAATGCTTCACCCAAATGTTAAAGTCATTGTTATTTCCTGCCAGACATCTTATGCCCTGCTGCAAAGAAGCGACTTTCTCGATGTGCTAACTGATTTTGGCGTCGAGATTACACTTGACACCTGCGTTTTTCATACGCCGATGGTCGCTCCGGATACAAAGGTTATTATGACAAATTCAGGTAAGTGTGCTTACTATGCGCCGGGCGAGCTGGGCGTACAGGTTGCCTTTGGCAGTATGGCCGAATGTATCGCCTCTGCCGTCAAGGGACATATATACCGAAAGGAAACATTAGTATAATGGAAAGAACTCTTGTCGGAAGACCGATAGTTTCAGGCTCAGCCGAAGGTACGGCTCTTGTTTCCAAAGAGCCTTTGAGCTTCTGGGGCGGCTTGGACCTGAGTACCGGAGAGATTATCGACCGCCGTCTGCAGCGTTCAGGAGCGGTTGTTACAGGCCGGGTATTCGTATTTCCGCGCGGCAAAGGCTCCAGCACCTCCAGCGCTACCCTGATGGAAAGCATCAAAACCGACGTGGCCCCGGCGGCCATCGTCAACCTTAAAGTGGACCCGATTTTAGCGCTGGGCAGTATTGTCTCAGACGAGCTGTACCATAAAGCCCTGCCTATTGTGGTGCTGGCCGAGAAGGACTTTTATTCTATTAAAGAAGACGACCACCTGACTATCGAACCTGATGGAAAAGTGTTGGTCAGCAGGAAGCCTTCTGCAAAATGAGGTAAGCAGTGATGAAGACGGAATCAATAAAGATAATGTTCTCTGTTTGCTTGCTTGCAGCGGCAGGTTGTACTATCAGCAAACCTGACATTCAATCCGGTAAATTACAGTCTGTCGGATATTTGAATCTCGAGAGGATTTTTGACTCCAACGAGTTTGAAGCTGAGAAATTCGGACCGGCTCGCTGGTTAGAAAATGGCTCCGGGTACACAACTTTGGAAGATTCAGATACTCAAGAGGGTGGCAAGGATATTGTACGCTACAACCCGGAGACCGGCAGCCGCGAAATCATGGTTTCCTCTACGCGTCTTGTCCCGCCGGATGAATCGGAACCGCTGGAGATTGATGGATACTCCTGGTCGGAGGACGGTAAAAAACTGCTGATTTTCACAAATACCGAACGCGTTTGGCGCAGGAACACACGAGGAGACTACTGGGTCATTGACATGAACAGTTGGGATTTGTATAAACTCGGCGCCGATGCCAAACCTTCGACACTGATGTTCGCGAAGTTTTCGCCGGACGGTTACCGCGTCGCGTATGTCTGTGAGAAAAACCTTTTTGTCCAGGACCTCAATGATTGTCATATCACGCAATTGACGACGGATGGTTCGGACACCATTATCAATGCTACGTCCGACTGGGTATATGAGGAAGAATTCGGATTGCGGGACGGATTCCGCTGGAGCCCCGACGGCAACTCCATCGCCTACTGGCAATTTGATACCAACGGGGTGCGTGATTTCCATCTCATAAACTATACGGATTCTCTTTACCCGAAAATTACTACGTTTCAATATCCAAAGGTTGGCGAGACAAATCCCGCCTGTCGCATTGGCGTGATAAGCTCCAGCGGAGGAGAAACGATATGGTTCGAGGTCCCTGGCGACCCCCGCAACCACTACATTCCAAAAATGGAATGGGTGGAAAACTCACAGGAAATAGTCCTGCAGCAGCTCAATCGCCTGCAAAACACAAATAAAGTTATGACAGGTGATGCCCGCACAGGACGTGTCCGGACGATTCTTACCGAATGTGACGAAGCGTGGATTGACGTCAGCAACAGCTTGAAATGGCTGGATGAC
>Ga0114922_10000750_pt1 | contig 31176 bp, 27 predicted proteins | sample AartaG_FD_100975 | JGI IMG/M metagenome (GOLD analysis project Ga0114922, IMG submission 100975) | Deep subsurface microbial communities from Aarhus Bay to uncover new lineages of life (NeLLi) - Aarhus_00045 metaG | ecosystem: Environmental > Aquatic > Marine > Oceanic > Sediment | place... | reverse complement strand
CCCGGTAGATCAATGTGACGCTGACCGTCCTTGCATGTGGGTACCACATTTTCAGGGTACACACTATTCTGCCTGCCCGGTGTCCCCCAATCAGCAACACTCGGCTCCCAACTGGTGGGCAGACCATTATCCAGGGATGGATGGAGAAGCTCCAGTGAGGGACCGTTCCCATCCGCCCTTCCGGGCCAGTCGCTCCCATCGTCGTATTCCACGATATCGTGTAGAGTCCCCGTGCCGTTAAAAAGACGCACCGAATCACCCCCATTTCCAAAAGCCCAACCGGTCCCATTGGGATCATAGACATGGGGGTTCACATTGTCGACACCAGGATACTTTGCCCCAAAAAGCGTACGATCCCCCACGACAACAAAGTAATCATCAGGCGCCAGGGTGCCTTCCAAGGTGCAAGGGGTATGGCTATCGTTGTTATCGAGTATATACCATCCTGTCAAATTGACTTCTGTATCCGATGCATTGTAGAGTTCGATAAACTCCACATCCGTACCCGGACTGTTGTACATGATTTCATTGATGACCAATTTTTCCGTTGAATGTGCTGTCTGATGAATCCATTGAAACAGGATTAATAGTAACATGACCTTTTTCATCTATAACTCCTTAAAACCGGACTCCGGATCGTTGTTGAATATCTCATATGATTATCGATGCCGTAACAATATTTTGAAAATGGCCGTTGAACAAGACCGAATGTCTTGATGATATCGATCACCCAAAAAGGAACGAGTCTTTCCACCTTAATCTCAAGAATCATCGGTGATTCGTGGTGTATTGTGGTTACCGGATCATCATAATAAAGCATTTCATGGCTCCCATGGAGCAGATCGATGGATCCATGGGCCATGCGGTAAGAGAGTCCCCGATCAAAGGTAATCCGCCCATATTCTTCAATCTGGGTCACATAGGGTTCACGAAAGTAGCGGACATGCAGGACGGGTTCTGCTCCATGCCAGTGGAGGAGCTCTTCGAAGGTATCCAACCGATCCTTAAGAACGGGCTTCCTCTCCTCCGCTTTTTGCAGGGCAAACAATTCCGGCCATCGTTCTACAGGAATCTTGCGACGCGTTTTCCAGATCACGTTACCCTGTCGATATTTGATCTCAGGCCAGATAAAATCGGAAGCCTTCTCACCGTAAAAACGGGCACGGAGTTTATATCTTGTCAACCTGCGGAATTTTGTATCAAAGTAGAAGCGAAGATTCGGGGTGTCAAAATAGAGATTGTTCACGATGTATCCATCCTCTCCAGGTGGAACATGTTCATCTAGTGAACAAAATCCCTTTATGTAGTCGCGGATTTCTACGGCTATCTTTTTAGTGAGGGCATACTTGAGTTCGTAACGTTTAATTTTACTGAGGTCATAAGGCACAATCATTCTTCTTCAAGTCGCAGCTTTTCAGGATCTTCAATGCCCAGAGCGAAGTATAAATCAATCAGGGCGCGAGCAATTTCACGCCGCTTTTCGGCAAGTATTCGGTTTGTTTCGATAATGGTCAACTCCATCTCAATCACTTCGTCCGGATTCAGGGTATCGTGTTTTTTCGCTTGATCCACCATCGATTCTGCCTGTGAGATCAATTTCTCTACCTCTTGTCGAAAGGTCTTCCAATCCAGTAAAAAATCCTGGTATATTGAGTATGCATCCCTCACTTCGTATTCGATCTCTTCGCGAATGGCCTCGGATTCCAGCTCCTTTCGCTTCACAGCCAGGGATGTCGCCTTTTTATTGCCCCGATTCCAGTTAAAGATGGGAAGATTGAACCCAATCCGCATCTCACCCCAGTCTTCTTTATTTCTCAACCTATGGTAGGAAAGATCGACAAACGTCGGCCAGGGAATTAATTTACGATGCTCGAAATTGTACTGGCTCACGGCCAATTGTATCCGCTGCCTTACCAACTCGATTTCGGGACGATTCTTAAAAGCAATTGCTATAAGTTGATCGATGTCCAGCGATATCTCGGGCAAATTTTCTAAAGAGAGGGAAACATCCTCCGATACCCCGGTTCGCTTGGCTAACTTACGTCTTGCCTGTCGCTGCCTTTGAACCGTTCTGGCGTAATCGTTTTTCGATTCTGCATACCACATTCTTGCCTTGGTTCGGTAAACGACGGACCGCCTGCCCAACTCGACCAAATGTTCGACAATGGCGATCCTGTCCGTTTCGAGGACGACTCTTCTCTGAGCAAGATCGGCCAGTCGGTCATACAAGAAAACGGCCGCATAGCTCCGTCGCACTTTTGCAATAAGGTCATGACGAAAACGAATTGCCTCAACTTTTCGCCTCCACATGTCAACTCGAGCCTGTTGCCTCTCTTCTGCAATTTCACCTAATTTGGGCGGACGCCAGCGTAGAGCGACTCTCAATTCATCAAACTCGTCTGCGATATAACGCGAGGAAATTTCACTCAATCTTAACTCGGGATTGTTTATCCTGCCGCTGGAATCCAACCGGTAACCGGCAATTTGCGCTTTCGTGTTGAAAAACTGCAATTCCATGCTTCGATCTAAGGCCATCTCAATGGCAACCCTCTCTGTTACCGTGTCAAAGGAAACGTTTTGATAAGCCATGGGAATCGTGAGAGCAAGCTCGTCCTCAGGATTCCTCCTTAACTGGGCAAAAAGTGAACAAGCCAGCAAGATATTCACAATGTAGAAAAGGAAGATTTGCTGTTTTATCCGATACCGGGGAGTAACCATCCATAGGCCAGACATCATACAAACCCGGATCATAGATCCTCCATGGCAATCGTACAAAAGGAGGGAATATCCTTATCTTCATCAAAGACGATGAGAAAACGATCTTCACCTAAAACACAGATGCCCTCCGGTTTGAGTCCCGGAAAACGCATAATACGAATGGCTTCCAGATGATCATCGGCAAAACGGTCGATCCGATGGAACCCTCCCATTTGATCCCCTTCCTCGGCATCGGCAATAGTGGAAAGGGCCCAAAGTATTCCCCTGGTATCAAAGGCTAAATCAGACAGGGTGGCAATCCTGTCTTTGTGTATTCCCAATTGTACATATCCATAGACGGATAACTGACCCGGTTTCAGCTTTTGACTTTCGAAAAGATTATGGGGATTGCTGAGCCTCCAGATAAGTACCCCCTTTTCCCCAACCGGCGACTTCAACCCAAGATAGAGAACATCGTTCCACCAGGCCGCTCCTTCGATGTTCAGTACGGGACGGCCATCCTCGGCAACCTCCCCCAATCCCAGTGCCTTCAGTTGGTCTCCGGAATAGGATTTGAGTATGAGAGATAGAAATGATACCATCCCCTGAACTTGAAATGTTTTATTATGTTGACGGATTTTTAGGATCATTTCTCTACTCTTGGGACGCTTACCCCGTTTGCTCGTATTCTGGGACGAAATAAGGTAATAAATCCCGTTTCTTGCCGGGGCTATCGCTTCGAGATCATTGACGGTATCGATTCCTTCTAATACGACGGGTGTGGTTTCAACGCGTCCTTCCTCATCCATGAGGAATAACCATGGGGCATGGTCATTTTCAGAATCCTCAATTCCGGTGTCGTCACTCACGATAACGAATTTCTTGAAATTCTCTAACCAGGCAATCCCCGAGGGTTCAAACCGGCTCGTTTCCCTTAAGGATCTGTTGAGTTCCATTTTTTTTATGGCCGGATAGGGGGGGCTTTGAACATCAGTCTGGGATTGGGTTTCAGATGCCTGAGCCGATACAGTAAATTCTCTTCTGTGTTCTATTGTCCCATTAACCCGCGCAAGAATTTTTTCTCCGGGGAGTAATTCATGACCATCCTCCAATTCGACTCGGACCATCCTGGCCCAGAAGATCTGTCCCTGGAACCATAGCCGCTCGGTCGTCTGGGAGAATCCGGGATTGATGAACGTCACCACGCCCGGATTGACGTGACGCTTCAAGCGGGGGGAATAGATCCGTACCTGCATGCCGACTTCAATATGAGTATCGGATCGTTCCGGTATATAAACCGTGAGATATCCCGGATTGGATTCCTCAACAGTAAGAATCGGTATAAACTCTTCGACGACATCCCCCGGATGGGCAAACATCTCGACCACATGCCCGTCACATGGAGCGAAAAGCGTACGCAGATGTATCCGGTGTTCAATCAGCGATATTTCACGACGAAGTTCTTCGGCACGTTCCATGGGTTCCAGTAACATGGACTCGACGACACCATCTGTATCGGCCTCCCTGAGCATCTGCCGGGTTTGACGGGTTTTGTCCAATTTTTGCGTTTGTAATTGCAGCTCTTCACTCTGCTCCCTGAGATAACTCGCAATCGCATCCCTCTGTACGATCAGATCTGCAAGATCCCGGGTATGACCCAGGCCGGCCTCTTCTGCCTCCTTCAGCCTTTCGATTTCGTTATTTAAGCCGGCAAGTTCGGTTCGCTTGGCCTCGAGGATAGCCAATCTTTCCGTTAACTCGGACACTTCGTTCTCCAGTTGTAAATAAGTTCTTTGGAATTCCACGGAAAAACGATCCTGATGCGCTTTTTTCAGTTTCTGGATGCCGGTCAATTCATCCCTGAGTTGGTTGATTTCGGTTTCGAGGTCAGAGAAATAGAGGGTCACCAATACCTGCCCCTTCTTGACCTTCTCACCGATGGATACCAGGACATTTTGGATATTCCCGGGTTCCTGGACGCCAATCAGATGGGATTTTGTTTCAACGATACCGATATACTTCTCAGGCGTGTGGTAGAAAAAATGGAGACAGAGAACGGTGATGAGGGCGACCCCCCAAAATACGATAAACCAGTTTACTTTCAGTCTATTCATCGCTCACCTATACTTCAACAGTCGTCTCTTGGTTCGAATATACGAGGCCCCGGATACCCTCCACCTTCTCCAGTTCCCTTATGAGGTTTTCGTTATCCTGAGGACGGAACAACTTCACCTGGTAAGAATAATCAAAAGCCTGCCCCTGAGCCACGTCCCGCATGGTGACCAATACAAAATGTTTCGTAAGCTTTCCCATGATATCCGCTACTTTCGTCGCGGCTTCCGATCCCGGGGGGATCTGGAAACGGACCAATCCATCGTGTTTCCTCCGTGTCCCAAAGGGCGAAATATAGAGGAGAATGACGACAAAACAGAACATCAATGCACCGATGATAGCCGTTCCATAACTCCTCACTCCCGAAGCCACACCTATACCCAGAGATGCAAAAAGAAACACCAGATCTCGCGGATCTCGCAAATTGGTTCGGAAACGAATAATGGCCAGAGAACCAACGATACCGATACCTCTGGCTATGTTATCTCCGATAGCAATCATTAACAGACAGGAGACCTGGCTGCCCAAGATCATACTCTGTACCAATCCTCTCGAGTATGAGAGCCCTTGAAATGTTCTTTCATAAACGAGTGCAATGAGGGTAGAGAGTAAAAAAGCGAGTAAGAAGGATAACAGGGCCAATTGCCATTCAAGTTGTTCAAAACCATAGCTTAAAATGGTCTGCATTGCGTTTCTCCTTCTATGTGACGCGCCAATTTATCATTTAGCTAAGAATATACGTATTTTTTTCAACAATTTCGATAAAATTTTGTTAATCTAATAATTTCCAGCACCAGGAGTCGGGTTATCAAATTTTATCCATTTATCTGCACCATTGGTTTGACGTCCCATGGAAACATCGGTAGTCTGCGGACCGAATTCATAACTGTCAACAACTGTTTTCCCATCAGAATCGGTTATCACAACAGCCTCTCCACTGCCCGAGAGTTTAAAACCCACATGTAAGATGCCTTGAGCTGTTTCTCTATCCGCCCATATCAATAAAAAGCCTCCGGCAGAAATCGTTGTCAATGTTGGATTTGTTTTGGGTATTTGCCACTTTTGTTTATTATTTACATCATCGGAGATATACATGCCCCCAATATCCACGACCTCACCCGTTCCATTAAATAACTCAATCCAATCATCATATTCGCCATTTTCATCGGAAATAATTGAGTTATTAATCGCCATAAATTCATTGATCACCAGGCCGTACAAAGGATGGTCGGGACCAACGCCCGTTTTATGACACACTGACAGAAGGATCAGTAAAATACAGAAAAAGATCCACCATACGAATTTGCCCATGACATTCTCCTAAACAGGATAAAACTTCACGGCTCATATTAAATCATAATGATTCTTTTCAATTAACCAGAAACCAGTAGCCAGTAGCCAGTACCCAGTATTTATCGGTTTGAGGCGAAGCTTTGCTAGTTATTAGGACAATTTTCCTTATTCTAGCAGCAGGCATTTCATGGTCAGAATGGAATGATCGGCCTCTAATCGATAAAAATAAATCCCGGAACTCACCGGATTCCCGAGATCATCTTTCCCATCCCACACGACCGAATAATTGCCAGCCGGCTTATTGTCATCGACCAGAATCCTCACTTTCTGACCCCGCATATTAAAAACACTCAATTCCACATCACTGAATGCAGACAGATGATAGTCGATAGCTGTCGACGGATTAAAAGGATTGGGAAAGTTCTGGTTTAAACTAAATCGTGAAGCATTGTTTTCATTGGGTTTATCAATGCCTGTGGGATATTTTTCAACCGGATCCCCGGGCGTAAGATCTTTATCGACCAGCCCCGGAAATTCCCCTGTATAACGTGTGATATGGAATACGGGATTGATATGTTTGTCTTTATTGGGGCCTACAATGACAGGCTCCCCCTGCATCACAGGGCCTTTGTCAGTGACGGGATTAATATAATCCCACATAAGTGTTCCATCCCAGGTAAATTCCTGAACTCGTCCCCCATATCCTCCGGCATTAAACCTGTAATGATCGTCCACTTTAGCAGTTCGAAGGAGATGACTATTCTCGAGCAGATAGACTGACTGCCCGGGGTGATAATCGCTCTCCCACGAGTGAACGAGTCGTCCATCATTGTCAATCAAATAAGTCGTTGTATACCGTATGGGTGCAAACAAAGTGTATCCGTTAAAAGCCTCACTATCGTTGAAAAAAAGCCCCACCGTTTGCTCCTGGGCTTGAGTCAAATGGTGAGATAAAAGAAAACACAACATCAACCATTGAGTAATAAATTTTCTCTTTCCCATATTTCCCTCGATAAATACTTAAGTTTAGTACGATCCACAGATCATACTTGGCAGACTAAATATAATAAAAATAAACTGGAAGCACAACTCGAACCTGTTGGATCTTTTGTATCGAAGATCACTTGATGAGTATCATCTTTTTCACAAAGGGATCAAACTGTTGAAGTCCGGAGATATTTAACTGTTGCCACTGTAGGATTCCAGTCTCCCTCCAAGGCGACATCGATTCTTTTTAAATCGCGCAATGAGATATGGTTGAGTATTTGAGGTAAATCACTTTTTAGGTTCTTCATAAAAACGCACAACCTGCTGTTTTATCGTGCCATCCGGCATGACATCACAGATCACATAGTGATGCACATTTCCCATGGGCCCAAATCGATTATGTAATCCAGCACCTCCTCCACCGGATATCGTGTAATGAATGCCATCGAATGTAGCCGTGGAATAGGCATGGATATGGCCAAAAAAGACATGATCGACATGGTGCCGGGTCATGAGTTTGGTGAAGATCTCCGAATTATTTATATCCCAGGCATGGTAGGCCCACTTCTTAATATTACCAGGGGGTTTGTGGACAACCACAATCTTCCTGAAACCTTGTGGCGTATCTGCCAGTGTTTTATCGAGCCACTCCAGTGTTTCCTCGTAAGGCCGGACGCGTGTTACATTATCGAGAAGAATAAACCTGACATGACCGAAATCAAAATAATAATTAAGCGCATTATCACCAAATAGATACCTGTATTCAATGGCCATGGCGTTATCCCCATCGTCATGATTCCCGATAGCAACAAAATACGGCATATCCGTTTCCATTAACGGTGGCAGGTAATATTCTAATAATTCCTTTGCATACCCCCTGAGTACAATATCTCCTGTATTGATGACAAATTCGGGACTCGGATCGATCATATCGATATGTTTCACGATACTGGCCCAGAGATCCGGATTGGATCGACTGTCCCCCATGATAATGAAACGATAACCGTCATCAGACATGCTCGCTCTTTTCCCTAATTTTGTCAATTGATTTTCGAAGTTGAATCTCTCCCTGTAAGACACAAGAAGCTCCTCCAGTTCGGCTAAAATCTCCTGATACGTTTTTTGTTTTGGAGGAGACGGATCTATCTCATTGAGAGCACCACGGTCAATCAAACCCGCAGCCTGAATCTGGCCATCCGGCCTCGCATAAAAGGCCAACCCCCCTATCTGGATGATATATCGCTGTCCTGCAATTGTGGATGCAATCCAGGCCTTGCTGGGCACTGTATCCTGAACGACACGAGCCAGTATTTCCATGGATTTACGTGGAACCTCACTCAAAGGAATCTCTCTTTTCGTCCCTTTCAGCACAAGCCTGTGAGCAGCTTCTTCAACATTGGTCGAATCGTTCTCATAGTCCATTGTGATGATTCTTGCCTCTGTGGAAATGTTGAAATCGTACTCCTCGGGTCCTGCTTCGGCTCGGATCCAGAATATTTTTTCATTCATTCTCCGCCATCGTTTCACTTCAGTGTAATCAGGGGCCAGGGATTTGATGACACTCAAGATCTCTGGTGATGGCGGTTTGGTTTGCGCAGGCGGCTTGGGAATCTCGTAGAATTCATTTCCTGGTGGCCCGACTCCAACACGCCATTTACCGATCCGCCTGGGTATGTCCGTTTGAGAAAAAGAGGCTGCCACCACATATAAAATGATGAATATAACAAAATGTTTTTGCTTGCTCATCATAGAATCTCCTAAGCTTATGATTATTTATAATTGTCAATTCTTAAATATAATCAGGTTATCTTTTAAAAATAACCGAATCATCGTCCGGAATCTTATCCTCTACATGCGAACCGAGACTTTGACTGTATACCCGATTTCTATCTTTCCCCCCTCGGTAATTATGGAAGTTCCAAAGAGGATTCTCGAATCTCCTCCAATGACAACATCACCACAGACTGTTGCCGTGGGAGCCACATAGGCTGATGGATCAATCCGGGGAATCTTGCCGTTATGTTCAATAATCATAAAAACTCCATAACGCGCCAGAGGCGCATTTACTTAAAAACGCACATGTCTTCAAATTTTCATTCTCTAGCAAAAAACCGAAGATTTTTCCCGTCAATATCCTCACGTACAATTGCATATACAAGCAGATTCTGTATCTTTTCATCCTTGATGATGCCCTTCCGAAGACGGCCTTCACAAACATAATCCGCCTTTTCCAACACATGAGCCGATGCCATATTGCTCGAAAAGACTTCGGCATAAATTCGTATTATATTGTATGTAGCAAATGCATACTCGGTAAAAGCACTCACGACTCTTGATGCAATCCCCTGTCCCCAGAACGGTTCACCGAGCCAATAACCAATCTCCCCTGAAAGTCGTTTAACATCGGATTGTAAAGTAATGCCAATGCCTCCAATACACTCGTTATTTGACGCAATCGCGAAATGTGCTTCAGGCGTCTGCTCTTTGACCTGCTTTAACCAATTTTCCGCATCCCCCTTTGTATATGGATGGGGAAAAATATCTCTGAGATTGAGCCAGATCTTACGATTATTCGCATATCTTACCAGTGCATCCATATCATCGGATGCAAAGGATCTGATCTGAAATCCATTTCCGATATCAATTCTCATTGAACGGGCCCTATCATTTAAAACACGTCAATAACCGTTCACTGCCAAGACCACTGATGAGAAGACGTTCTTTTCGATTACTCAATAATTTTTGGGTCCAATCTGTGAATCCACCATCGACCAGAAAATAGTCTGTGTCACAACTTGATTCGCTCTCGGGCACGGGCTTTGTTTGACTGAATGGATCGTCGACGACGTGCACACTCCAGTGCAAGCATGTTTGTATAATCCGGTCGACTATTTTATTGCTCATTAGACATTTAATCCTTGAATTTTTTCAACTATTCAATCTATATCAGCCTCCTTACCGCCCTGTCAATCCCTTTCTTCAAAGCCTCCATGATTTCTTTATCTATCTCACCGGTATCTTCATCCATATATATTTTCTTAAATTCCGAGCATAAAACGGCAATATACGATAGCAAGGAATAGAAAAGATCATGTTTTTCCATTGCGTTAATTAAGACCCTTCATAAACGAACATTGGAATCTGTGCACCCCCTTTGCCGACATTGATTACATATTCATCGGCAGGAGACACACGAATCATGCCACCGGCATAACGCCCATCCACAATAAATGGATTCAGCTTCAATGCCATGTCCCGAAAACCAAGCCCCCTGTCACTAACATATGGATATGTCTTCACTGTTTTATCTATATATTCCTGAATGATCCATTTCTCCTTTTGGGATAAAATTTGCTCTATACTATTTTTCCAATGGTCATCTGAAACCGCCTTTCCCACGACCACATGAGCCCCTCCATAGGACACGCTTTTTTTGATAACAAATCTTTCCCTTTCCTCCAACGCCATTTCAATAATCGCATTATCCGTATTTTGATCAAAGGGCCTGGTCCATGGGAGATATTTGTCAATTACGGAAACCACCTCTTCATCAAAGAGAGAATGATAGTGCTCGTCGCTAAGAACCGCTAGAATTGATTTGTTACTTCCAATGGCCGATCGGAATGGATTTAATACTGGAATATCTGCATCTTTTACACCAAGAATAAAATCCTGCACCTCATTCCATTTTTCAATCAGTTCAAACAAAATAAGACGTCTATATATAAAATCGATGCGATCATTTTTAAAATAAAGGGAACCATTTTTATATCTAATCTCGCGAGGATCGGCAAGTAAAACCGGAAGTCCCCGGTCATTAAAAAATTTTGCTATGGTAGCATGTTCAGTTCTCGAAGTATCTTCCCTTAATCCGGCGATACATACATGGGACAGATTATTCATAGAAAGGTTATTATGAATATTCCTTATGAGTGTAAAAAAATCTCTAGTGATACGGCTTCCCTGAAGGTTAAATTGTTTGTCAAGTTTTTTCATATGAGGGACTTTGAGAAAAATCTTGCATTGGATGTCCGCGTCAACATATCCTCCAGGGCTATCTGTATTGAATTCAAGGATTTGAAAACCCCTATTTTCATCGTAATAAAGGTCAAGTCTGTGAATAAAAAGACTTTTATTAATCCCACACTGAATTGACATGACTTCTTTTTCCAAATCACTGAGTCCCATAATTCTTTTTACTTCATTTCTAAGGAAACTTTTTTGGGGTGATTTATCATCTTCTTTATCGAGTACAATGGATATAATCCTTTCAATTCCCTTTTCAATAACGAAAACCAAATCATTTATTTTTCTAACTTCATCAACAGAAATAAAACCAGGCTCAAGAAGTGTTGATAGGGGTTTATCATTGTAAAGTATGCCATTTGTGATTTGTTGCTGATTAATATAATTAAAACTCTCAAGTGCTTCATCCGGATTCTCCATCAGAGCTTGATGGCACATAAGGGATACTTTTTTTTCTCTCTGCTTCATCTTATTTATTCCTCCAATCGCATATGAGAAATCCAATAAAAAGTCATTCACACTTTTTAGATAATATATCCCCGGGTAAAACCTCCAAATTGGATTCTTGCGAGAAGGACGACCGTTTTCAATAACAGGATATCCCCAATTTGAGAGATATTCGGATCGAACGAAAAATGGTTCCACCGATAAATCAAGGAAGGCCTTTTTCCCAGAGACCGGATATTTTTTTTGAAATCAGATCTTTTTCTTTTGGCAGTAACACCTATCAAACATCATAATGACCAAGGCGAGTAGAAATATACTGGTGGACAGCCGAATATAACCGGCACCGGTTCCTCCGAGGAAATTGGAATGATTTAAAATAAGAAAACCCGCTAAAATAAGGGCGACAATCCCCCCAACGGCTACAATGATGGACAGTATTTTCATGACGGCCTCCTTCATTTGTAATAAAATTCGTGATACGACCAAAAAAATCAGCTAACACCTTGCCCATGATCACTTGTCTATAATTTCATCTACTAAAAATGATTCTATACTCTACCGATCACCGATTACTGATTAACATCTTCACCGTTCACTGGTCACCGTTTACCTTTCTTTCACCGGTCACCGATTACTGATCACCGATTACCTTCTTTTACCCTGTCTCCTTTTTTTGTAAGCTTTCACCTGTTCCAAAAAAATTTCCAGATCCCCATCGAGATCAAAGGGTACGCCATCAAAGTAAAAAATTCGAATGGGTATATTTTTATGATCTCTGCTCACATGAGGATAGATCACTTCCGTGACAATCCCATTCATACATGTGAAAGGACTGATATCCACCACACCGTCACAGCCCCCATGGAAAAATGCGATGGCCTTCCCCGTATTGAGAGTCATCTCTCCCAATGCCATATTGGCTGGCAGATAAGGCCGGCTGTATTTCAATAACGTCTCAGTGGAAGCTTCCTGCCTGTGCTTGAATATTTCATGGAAGGGTGCCTGCAACGCCCTCTCGTCCAAATGCTGGATCCAGTGACGTAATTTCACACCGGCCGTCGCCAAACTGAACATTTTCCCCTGGTCGCGTGATCTCCGTATTTCCTCAAAATTCGTATACCAGATCCATTCCGAAATATCGGCGATCCAGACTTCCCCTCCCATCGATTCGATTCTCCGGATGATGTCCTGATTACTGTAACTATTGAATCTAAGATAAATCTCTCCCACGGCTCCGATCAAGGGTCGGCTTCCCGGGGGTTCTTTCAAAGGGATCTGCTGGAATTGATCTCGGGCTTTCTCCAAAATGTCGCTGAGAAGGTTTAATTGAGCCCTGCCACTATGGGAGCCGTCGGCCAGCACATCGCAGAGATCCTTCATCAGTTTATCGTGAATCCGATCGGTCTGACCGACTTCCTTCTCGTAGGGCCGAAACATGAACAGCATTTTTCGCATGATATCGGATACGACAACAGCCCGCCAGCTCGTTCTCAACAATCGTTTTGCGTCTGCTGCAAATCCTTCGTACCCATCGCTGCTGGTCGGTGAGAAAACAGGGATATCTTCGTAGTTCAACTCCCGCAGGATCTTCCTGAGCAGAGATGCATACTGACCAAACCGGCATGGACCGGAAGCGGTGGGAAGGAGAAACGCCGTCCTGGTCGGATTAAAATCTTTGCTATAAATGACTTTCAGAAAATTTCCCAGGGTCACCCGCTGGGGCAGGCATTCCTCTCCGGTCATAAAACGAGCAGCCAGGGACAGGGTTTCTTCATCCGATTGGGGAGAAATCCGGGCATCCACTCCCAGAGACCGGAAAGCCGCTGCCATGGCCCCTGCGGCACCAGTACTCATCCTGGGTATATAGAGACGCCGTCCGGCCAAAGGATGAGAATCATGTTTTTTTAAACGCGTAAATATCATTGTCCCTTATTTCCCTTATTTCCCATATTTCCTTTCATTCCATATCCCATCATCGCATCCACTAACAATCCTCAATAATAAAAGGCCGCTGTTCACCGACCGTTCACTGTTCACCGTTTTTTCACCGATTACCGATAACCGATCACCCCAATTACCATCTTTTTCACCGTTTACCGTTCACCTATTTCCCACCGATTACCGATCACTGATTACATCTTTTATATTTTACCGTTCACCAGCCTACAACATCCCCTTACTCTCCAGAAAGGCCTCGATCCGTGTCATCACACCGGCATCATTGGCATGACTATCTAACTGAAGGAATAAAGAGGGTTTACGAGCTGCATCTTTAATGTAATGACGAATGTAGGAATCGGGACCGCACTTGAAATTACTGAGATAAATAATGTGGAAATGGGGATAAGTCCTCGCAAACCTGGCGGCCTGAAGAATTCTCCGCCCATAATTCCAGTACATATGATCGTGAATCGGCTTGATATCAATTTCATCCAATGGTAAAAAATCCATGGGAAGCACATTAATGCCGTATAGATCTCGAAGCTTTGCAGGAATGTTTAGATTAAGTCCCGGATCGTACAGATTGTATGGCCTGCCCAGGAGAATAACACAGGAACTGCCATTTCCATTGAGATGGTGCAGAACTTCCTTCCCCGTCTCGATTATTTCTTGTCTGAACCGGCAATCAGCATCATACGCTTTCGAAATCGCTTCTCGATTCTCCTTTGACGTTATCCCCCACTCAGATACGACCTCTCCCAATTGACGTTCTACGAAGGATTTGCCCAGCCGAAACTGGATGTTTGGGTATAGAAGATGCTCACTGAGATCAGAGAGAGCGGGCGTAAATCTCGCAATGAGAGGGGCTGTCTGAGTCCAGGGACAGATAAAAGAGGCGACACTTCCCGACGGATCCTCTTCATTTACCACATTGGGTAAAAAGATAATTTCCACGCCTTTGGTCTTCAGATTTAACAAATGACCATGCAAGACCTGTATCGGAAAACACGGCTCTGCAACCGTTGCTTCAACACCTGCGTGAATCAGAGTCTGATGGGTCGGGTCAGAAAGAATGACTTCAAATCCCAGCGTTTCAAAATACGTTTTCCAGAAATGAAACCGATCATAGAAATGGAGCGCCCTGGGGATGCCCAGCCGCCCTCTGTTTTTAACAGAAGGCTCCTTCGAGGAATCTCCTTTTGAAAAAAGCAATTCCTCCCAGCGACGGATAAGATCTCGAATATTTGCCCTCTGATCTGTTTTGGCCCTTTTCCTGTATTTATCGGAACATTTATCTCCCCAGTAACTCTTCTCGCCTTCGACCTTAAACTCCTGTATCAAACACGAATTGGAACACCCGTTACAGGAAAATTCACGCATGCTCCACGTCACCCGGCTCAGATCCCATCCCCTGAAGTCCGTTTTACTTTTCTCCTGAATATACGTTTTGGCCAGAAGGGCCGAACCGATGGCTCCAATGATTCCGTTATGAGGGGGAACAACAATCTCTTTATCCAGGACAGTCGCAAAAGCGGCCGCCACACTGTCGTTGTAGGCAGTACCCCCCTGAAAAAAAATCACATCGCCGATTTTACGTTTTTTAACGACACGGTTCAAATAATTTTGAACGATGGAAACCGCGAGCCCGGCACAGATATCTTCTTTGGGAACCCCCTGATGTAAATAGGGTACAAGCTCCTTTTCCATAAAAACAGTACAGCGCTCACCCAGCTTCAGGGGATGCTGTGATTTAAGGGCCAATTCAGCGAACTCGCCTTTGATTTCAATTCCGATCTGTTTTGCCTGCTCCTCAAGGAAGGAGCCTGTTCCGGCGGCACAGGCTTCGTTCAGACTGAAATCAACGACAACACCATCTTGGATTGAAATAAATTTCGAATCCTGACCGCCTATTTCAAAGATGGTATCGACTTCTTTATCGAGATACTTATGACAAACCTGGAGAGCGCCGGTTTTATGCGCGGTAATCTCATCCTTGATGACATCTGCCCCAATCAATATACCAATAAGTTCACGTCCCGAGCCTGTCGTTCCAACACCGCAAACGCGTACATGGTTCCCCACGACTGAAACCATCTCCCGGAACGAATCACCGACCACATCAATGGGTCTGCCTTCGGTCATTCTGTAGATTCCGTGAATCAGTTTACCCTCGGAGTCAACGAGCGCCAGATTCGTACTGACAGAGCCAACATCGACACCCAGATAACCGTCAATGATCCGATCCGAACGGAATCGATGTGGGGCGACTCGATCCCGCAGAAGGTTGACTTTGTCCAAAGAGAGGGGTCGGGTCGATGGATATGAAGCGCGCTTACCATTCGCCTTAAGTCGGATATCGACCGTTTTATATTCACCTCCATCATTGAAACCGGCAACCACTGCCCCTACCGCACCTATCCACATGGGAATTTCAGGCACGATCAACTCACCATCCGAGAAATTGAATAATTCTTTAAGTGAATGAACAACGCCGGTATTGGCTGCCACGCCTCCGATAAAAGCAACTTTAGGTTGAATCCGCTTGCCTTTGGTAATGCTTCCCTTGTAATTCCTTATCACGGCGCTACAGAGCCCTTTGAGCACTTCAGGGGGCTGATATCCTCGCTGCTGCGCATGGATCATGTCCGATTTAGCAAAGACCGAACAGCGTCCGGCGATGGATGCGGTCCGGTCGGCTGTCTCGAGGATTTTTCCGACATCTTCTATACGGTACTTCAGTCTCTCGACTTGCTGATCGAAAAAAGAACCCGTTCCTGCAGCACATTCCCCATTCATCTCATAATCTAGAATATGGTTTCTACCTCCCGGGTCCCGAGAGAGAAGTATATATTTCGAACGTTCCCCTCCCAACTCAAATACGGTATTCACATCGGGATAGAGAATTCCCATGCCTTCGGCCACGGCCCGATATTCATTGATGTAGTTAAACCCCCATTTTTTCTTACATAATTTACCCCCGGAACCAGTGGCCCAGATTCCGGCAATCGCCTCTCGATGCACTTTTGAAAAAAGGAATTCCACCTGCTCCTCAACGACCTTCAAAGGCTCGCCATTATGACGATTGTATAAGGATAGAAGAAGCGACGACCCATCCGGAAACCTTGAAAAATCAATTTCAGGAATAAAGAATCGACCCGAATGAATCAGTTCCGATTGGACCACACGATCATCCCAATCTTTAAAAAGGACGGCCAGTTTCACACTGACCGATCCCACATCGACTCCTATCCATAATTTCCTTTTCATAACTTAACTTTCATAAAAATCAGACTTATTAATTGGTAAAAATAGTCTTAATAACGTCCCCGGCTTCCACAATCTTATCGATAAGAAAGATCGGTGTTTTCTTTTTTTCAGCAATTTGGCTGAAAAATCCATCTTCATTTCCGCCTTTGACTACAATGAGACAATCGGCATTCTCCGCAGTCACCTTATTGAATGTATCAGATAATTTTCCACGTCTCGCTTTTCCACCCACATGCATGGTAATGATACTAATTTTCATCTCTCTCGCAGCTTTTATTAAGTCTTTCACGCGGGATAACTCCTGATCTTTATCGATATTTGCCGCCCCCAGTCCTTTTGTGCTTCCCCCACTGACCATAATTAATGTGGCGTTCCCTTTCAAAGTTTCGATCTTCGCAATTTTATCGAATGTGAATTGTAACCCCGATTTCTGGGCTAATATTTTAACCATGAGACCATCCGAACTCTGCCCACCCGAAGTTATTAAGATGGGCTGCTTTGCCTTAAATTCCGCTGCAACACTCGAGTTAAGGGCCAGAAAAATGATGAGTAAGAATACATAAATTCTTTTTTCTACTTCCATTATTTCCTCCATTTTATTGAACCACAACGCGCACAAAGAACACAAAGACAATATAAAAAGACCAATTATCATTATTGATTAATTCTTTGTGCTCTTTGTGTCCTTTGTGGTTTTGATAATTATCTTCATTCTTGAAAAAATAACGACCTGGAACAAGATTCCACCAAAATCATTTTAAAAACGCTCCAATCCCTTTTTCCTGCAATTCTGTAAAATCAGGCACATCTTCAATCACAATGGCCTGCTGCGGATATTTTTCACTCCATATTTGAAAAATCGTCTGGATTCCAAGGAGATGTCTTCCAACCCTTCGCTTCAAGGGTATCCCTTCCTCGGGATATTCCACTTCTAACAATCCATGATGTGCAGCTTCATAATTAAAGCGATCTTTACCTGTTATAATGACATCCTGACTCACCCGACCATGATATCGCCCCTGCATGACATTTGCAGATTCCATCAGTATCGCAGGAATTTTAAGATGATCCCCCCATTCTCGATGAGAGAGACCACGGAAATTTTCCGGTGATGGTTCGAGGCTAAAATTCAAGTCCTCCAATTGTAAAGCCATGACGGCTTCACCGGCCAATTCAACGGCGAGTGGATGAGTTACCAGTGCATTAATCACAGGGTATTCAGGCGATGCCTCATGGAGATCCAACGCGAGATCGACATGCTCCTTCTCCATGAGTTGCATGATGGCATAGGCAACCTTTTCGGTCAAAGACCCATTCGGGCGTCCTGGATAGGCACGATTCAGATTTCGGGTTTCCGTTCCCGATAATTTTTGTTTAGAGGGATAATGTTGGTAGACCTCAGGATCGGGCCATTGATCGATGGGATTTGTACTCCTGGAACCGTAGCGAAACCACCGTTCACCATGTTTCGTCTCTATCACAAAAATCTGCGGTGTGCCTTCCTGGGGATCACTGTGCGTAAAACCGCTATTGTTTGCACGAGGGATAATTATCAATCTGCCATGAGCTATCTTCATATTTTCGATCAGACACACTGCGGTCACGAATCCTGCAGGTTCATTGGGATGCGTTCCACCCAAAATGACCGCCGCTCCACCAGGGAAATCGCCCTCTAAAATAAAGACCTCTGTGTCACCACGCGTATTTTTTATCCCCGGAAAATAATCACTTAACAGCCCCACATGAGAAACACCCTCGCCCGGAACGATCGATTCAGCCTGACGCATCTTAAGAAACATTCTAGCGGAGAAAAAAGAAAGTAATAAGCTGATGAGCAGTGATATGATCGCCCGAATTCGATGTTTAACCATGTCTCGGCCTATTTTATTAACAATACCCGTAAAATCAAAGGAATCATCACAATAATATGTGTCAACTGTTTCTTCCAATTTTTTTCGCTGAAGAGATCTAAAATAGTCAGGCAAAGGAAAATAACAGTAATCAAAATATAGATTATTTTTAACACATTGTCCCCTTTCAGACTATTAGAAATTTGGCCAGGATATTGGCAAGCAGAATCATTCCCATGCCATAAAGCGCAGTAATCAGTGCATAAGGCAGACATATTTTGAGTATTCGAAAATAATTGGATTCATCCACCACCTGGGCCGCAAATATGCCGGCAAGGGCGGTCGGAGGCATTAAATCACCAAGACTGGCAATCAGCGTCAAACCCGAGGCCACAATGATCTCATTTCTTCCCAGGAGGGCGAGCAGGAATGGAACACCCAAAACATAAGACGCCCCATAAGACGAGATGGCACCAAATAGGGGAAGACTGATGATAATACCAATATAAAGCCAGAAGGATGGCAATTGTACGGCCTTGACAATGAGGAAACCCCGGACCCCCGTCAGACTCATGATTTGAATAAACATGCCTATTCCAACCAAAATACCCATGACCGGCATCGCATTGGAGATCGCTTTTTTTGCTACCCTTAAAAAACCAAAGGGTTTTCCGGAATGAAAGGCCGTGATGCTGCTGATAACAAAAATGAGGGGCATTCCCAGTGATGTATATTTATTTGGGAAAAGCCGGGTAGCCAGCATGAGGATGATCAACACGAAAATCGGCAAAAAAAGACGGATGCCATGTTTACTAAATTGGGATTCGGGTAAATCCGGGAGTATCTGCTCCAGATTGACCTTCCTGACATATTTATACCCTAAAAATAGTGTCGTCACAATGGCAAGGGGAAGTGAGGCAAAAAGCAATGGCAACTCAAATCCGACATAGGGCATATCTACACCGCCACCAATGATCATGACCGGAACATTAATGGGCGGAGCAATCATGCCATAGAGGGCTGCCATGGCAATAATGCTGCCCGTTTTTTTCCTGGGAATACCGAGATGCATCAGAGCCGGAGCAACGATGGCTCCGGTGGTTAATACGGCCGCGGTGGAAAGTCCTGTAATCATGCCCGGGAACATAATGAACAATGTAATGAGTAGTAACATCCAGAAAGGACGATTGTGGAGATGAGTTATAATGAGACGACTGATCTCTCCCAGAGCACCGGTTTCTTTGATAATCTCCATATATACAATGGCCGAAGCGATGATCAGGATGGGATCCAGATAGGCAAAGGATCCCTCGACCAGATGCCGCAGGGGAATACCGTATCCTGCCATTAACGCACCGATGATGGACGCTAAAGCAAGAGAAACCCCGATGGGGAATCGGCCCAAAAAGACCGCAAGGGCAAAAACGGCAAGCATGACGATGAGGATGTAGAATTCGATTACCACAAAGGGCACCTATGTTCTGAATAAAATAATTTTCCTTGTGAATCCCAAATAACTGGTCATGCAGTATTCTTTATTTCAGTGGCAATATCTTGGCCATATTGAAATGATCTTTTAATACTCTCTTCGTCTGGATTCCAAAGCGCTTTTATTCCCTCATGGATAATTTCAAAGCCAGATTGTTCTAAAAGCTCTGATAGTATACGTATAGATTCTCCGCTCCAGCCATAACACCCAAATGCGGCTGCTTTTTTGCCCTTAAAACCCAATCCCTTAATTTCCTCGATCAGACCAGCTATTGATGTCAATATACCCCGATTAATTGTAGGGGAACCCATCAAGATCGCCTTTGATTTAAATATGTCGGTTATAATATCATTTTTATCGGTTTTGGAAGAATTATGAACCTTTATGTTTACAGCGTTATCTTTATCACGAATACCTTTTGCGATTGACTCTGCCATTCTTCTGGTCCCATCCCACATGGTATCATAAATAATAGTGATTTGGTTTTCTTGATATGCGTTCGACCATTCAAGGTATTTTTCCACGATTTGAGCCGGATTGTCCCGCCAAATTACTCCATGACTTGTAGCTATAATATCAATAGGTAATTCCAAGCTAAGTACTTCCTTAATTTTCTTATCCACAAGGGAACTGAATGGTGTTAAAATGTTGGCGTAATATTTTATACATTCATTAAATAACTCATTTTGATCTACTAAATCGTTAAATAGGGCCTCACTTGCATAGTGTTGCCCGAAAGCATCATTACTGAATAGTACATTATCACCGGTCAAATAACAAGCCATGCTATCCGGCCAATGAAGCAATTTCATTTCCACGAAAACCAATTCTTTGTTTTTTCCAATTGGTAATGAATCACCTGTTTTCACTGGAACAAAGTTCCAATCTTGATGATAATGACCTTTTAGTGATTTAACACCATTCGCTGTGCAATATATCGGTGTATCTGGAATATATCGCATGAGTTCCGGAAGACCTCCACTGTGATCTATTTCAGCGTGATTGGCTATGATATAATCGATTCTTTTCAGGTCGATTTCTTTCGCGAGATTATCAATAAATTCCTTTGCATAGGGAAGCCAGACTGTATCAATCAAGACGGTCTTCTCTTCCTTTATCAAGTATGAATTGTATGTTGACCCACGATGGGTTGAATATTCATTTCCGTGAAACTGCCTGATTTCCCAGTCAATCTTACCGATCCAATCGATATTGTTTTTGATATTCACTTTCATGAGCATCATCCTTATTATTTACTGCATTACGTTGGAATGTCTTTGTTGCTTTAAACAAGAAAGAATTAACTTACTAAATATAAACAATTTCTTAAAACAAACCTTACTTTCCTATTTTTGTAGTATCAAACTTCGCATCAAACAGATCGGGATCAAGACGATAATTCTGAAATGCTGCATACGTTTCCGGTGATGTGATGCGTAACAAGGTTCCCAACGATGCTCTTTCTTGTTCAGAGACTTCAGTTTTGGAAACCACTTCAATGGCCACCCGGGTCTCCGGATAACGATTCAGATATTGCGATTCAAAGAGAAAATCTGCCATCTTGGGGTTGGGATCGATGATTTCGATGTCCGGATAACCGGCTTCTTTAAAAACCTCCTTGAATTGATTGATTGAATAACCATAATGCGTGCAATTTAAACTGGCAAAAATAGTTCGATGCGGATCATGTCGCTTTTCAAGGGCTTGGGGTACAAATTCATGAATGTATTTCATGGTCTCTTCGCTGTTAAATCCTCGCTCGATGGCGCCTGCAAGACGGTGACAGGCCTGTCCCAGAATCTGATCCCCGGGATAACCCCGGCTTACCAATCGGTTTTTATGGGAATTGGAACCAATGGTCGTTTTCGTGGCGAAAATAATCGCCGTGGCATCGGGTGTCTTATCAAACTGTTGCGCGATCAAATCGACACCGGTCTCCACGATACCGATCACTGGAAATTTTGCTTTTCTCGCAAACCGGGTCTTATCATATAACACCGAAAGTGTATTGCAGGCGATTAACAGGAGATCGGGATCGTATTTTTTCCCCATGGCGTCCAAAGCAGTATCAAATATGCGCACCTTCTCAGCTTCCGAATCGAGGCTGTTGTAACCACTCCGATTGTGAAAAAGGGAATTAAAAAATACGATGCGTGCCTTGCCGAAAACGCCGCTTTTGGGCAACCTGCCAGCGACATCGGCAGCCACAGACAGCCCCCCCAATCCCGAATCGGTAACCAGGATCGTAACTTCCTGATTATCAAAGAACTCAACCAATTGCTGGTCAAGCGTTTTTTGCCTGATGCAAAAGGAAAATAAAAGTACTGAAACAAAAATAATGAACAGGATTCTATTATGATTTTTCATCACTTTCTTCTCCTTTAAAAAAATGATTCCAACAGTTACGGTTTCTTTTAAATTCTGAAAAAGACATGTTTTGAGTTTAATGATCCGATCATTTTTTTATCTGTGTATTTCCGTGAAATTCAGTGGTAAATAATTCAAACGATACATTAATCTCAGAATCCTATTGCCACGCCATCCCTGCGGGAATCGGCCCCACCATAAAGTTTTCTTGTCTCCGGATGGATAAGAATCCCCTGCGCACCACCGAAATATTTATCATAATCTTCGCGCACCTGAATCGGATGCCCCATGGATTTCAATATTTCGATCACATCCCCATCAATCCGGCCTTCCATGTAAAGTTGTCTTCTCAGGCAATGGACACGGGGCGCCTCAATGGCCTCGTCCATAGACATCCCGAAGTCTATCACGTTCATGATAATTTGTGCCAGGGCCGATATGATTCTCGTACCGCCAGGCGTTCCCAGCGTCATAAATGGTCTGTCATCTTTGAGCACAATCGTCGGAGCGATGCTGCTCGTGGGACGTTTATGGGGAGCGATTGAATTGGGTCTATTGGGCAGAGCGTCAAAATCGCTCAGATGATCGTTGAGCAGGAATCCCGCGTCTGACACGACGATACCGGAGCCAAAAAAGTTGTTGATACTCTGAGTCAGTGCAACGATATTCCCATCTTCATCCACAACAGACAGATGGGAGGTATCGCTGGATTCTTTGATAATCAGATTCGGCGGTGAATAATCAAACCTCGCCTTTTCTTTATGAATACGATTTCGTAACTTAGCTGCGTAGTCCTTATCGATAAAATGTTCAAGGGGTATGGTGTGAAAATCGGGATCAGCCGTGTTCATCGCTTTATCCGCATAGACCATTTTCATCGCTTCCGTGAAAAGATGTATAAATTGGACCGAATTGTGTCCCAATGATTTGACATCAACTCCCTCCATGATATTGAGCAATTCGATGAGATGGGTCCCTCCCCCTGATACGGGCGCTGCAGAAATAATCTGGTAACCACGATATGTACCAGGGACCGGTTTTCTAAATTTCGCTTCATAGGACTTCAGATCCGACAACGCCATGATCCCACCCCATTCTTTCACTTCATCCACAATTGCAGATGCGATTTCCCCCTCGTAAAATACGCTCGGCCCTGAATTGGCCACTTTTTCGAAGGTCAAGGCCAAATCTTCATTTTTTAACACCACACCGATCTCCAAAGGAAGCATATCCGAAAAATAAAGTGTCGAGGTGGAAGGATATTTCATGATCTTTTCGATGTTGTCGATGATCATCCCATGAAGCTTTTCGCTGACAACAATGCCCTCACGGGCCAGTTTAATCGCCGGTTCCAATATCTCTCCGATACTCATGGATCCATATCTATCTAATACGATTTCCGCGCAGGATACAAGTCCGGGGATACCTATTGAATTGCAGCCTTCAGTCGTGTATTCCTTGAAACTGGATTCCGTTTGATAATAGAACTCAGGTGTCGCCTTTCCCGGGGCCATTTCACGATAATCAACCATAACGGCCTGTTTCGAATCCGCCATTTTAATCACCATGAAACCACCTCCGCCAATGCCGGACGCATTGGGCTCTGCCATGGACAGAGCAAAAGCCATGGCAAGGGCCGCATCCACCGCATTGCCGCCTCGTTTCAGTATATCGATCCCCACGGAAGAAGCCTTCGGATGAGCCGATGCGACCATCGCCCTTTCAGCGATGGTATCCTGAGATTTGGTCTCATCGCGAAAAAAACTGCATTTAAAATTGAATAAAAATATAAAACCCACAACAACGGTTAAAACTCGGCGATATGAATGTCTCAATACTCGATTCCTCCTATCCTTAGACTGGACGGGTTATAGTATTACAAGCCTAAAAATACGAATATTTTATCAATTTATCAATACTTTGTGATTTGATGACTTAGTGGCGAAAGAATATTCCGGAAAAAATGAAATTAACTCTGTATACGATTCTTGTAATCTCGTTTCAGACCAAAATCTCATTCTTCGCGCACGCCAATAGAAAGAGAGCCAGAAGATGCGTTCGTTCCTTCAGGCTGGAAAGCTTGATGGATTCATTTGCAGTATGATCCTGAAAACAAATGGGTCCAAAACCATCCACCGCAGGCACACCGATGGATCCAAAGAAATTGGCATCCGATGTGCCGCACCGATGTTCCTTGATGACGTCTTGACCCATATTTCTGCCTATTCGCTGTATCTCAGTAAAAAGTTGTTCGCTCGTTTCTGTCAGGGGCATGGCGGGTCTGGTATTCAGTACTTCCATCTCCGTCGAGCAGCCATGTTGAACCGTTTGGGAAACGATATCCTGAATGTGATTCAATACGATGTCCTGATGGCCCTGTTCGGTCCAGCGAATGTCCACCAGGCAACTGGCATGGGCAGGAACCGTACAGGGTCCCAATCCCCCTTCGATCTTCCCAACGTTAATGGTAACGCCGGAGAGACAGTCATTCAGGGATTCGACGGCCACGACTTTTTCGGCCAATTCCAGAATAGCGCTGGCCTTTCTGTGAGGGCCCAATCCGACATGCCGATCCTGTCCGAAACAATCGATTCTCACCCCCATCTTGCCGTTTCGAGAGACGACAACTTCTCCCCGAGGCCCCCCACATTCTGCAACCAAACAGGCGATCGCCCTTCTTCTTTCCTCGAGATAGATGGAACGAGAAGTGACAGATCCAATCTCTTCATCAGCGTTTAAAATAAATACCAGATCGAGTTTGTCCAAAAGATCCACGGCTTTTAAAGCCAGGAGAGCATAGACGATGACTGCAAGACCCCCTTTCATATCACCCGTCCCCGGACCGTTTAACATATCGCCCTTGAGCTGACATGTCTGAAAAATATGATCAGGAGGAAATACGGTATCCATGTGGCCTAGAAGGTATATTGCCTTAGGTGATGAAGAATTCCTGAGCAGATGATGGTGTCCGACATCGTCCTGTTCAACGACCTCATGAACGGGCAGGATGTTATCCAATCGGTCAAAAATCATCTCTGCAACCCGATCGGTCCCTTCTTTATGATAGGTGTAGCTGTTCTGATTGCACAGATCAATCACAAACTGAATCTGTTCCTGACTTCGGGTATCTATAAATGAAATGAGTTCCGTTTTGAGTTTATCCACCTTTATAACATACCATTCTTTTGTATATGTTTATTCTTACAACCGAAAATCTCAGGCTCTTCCATGGCATATCGCTCAATGGCCACTTCTAAAATTCGATTGATCAACCGATCATAACTATATCCGGCCTTTTTTGCAGAAGTGACGAAGGACGAATGTGGATTGACACTGGCCATTGAATTAAGCTCCAGTATATAGGGTTGATTGTATTCATCTAACCGAATATCGATTCGTCCATAATCGTAGATATTTAACACATTGAAAGCCTCGACCGCCACTTTTTGAATAAAGGCGGCCGTCTCGGCCGGAAGATCGGCAGGGCATTGCTTCTTGATTTTTCTACCTGCGCGAGAAAATTTATGCTCAAAGGTGTAAACCTTCTCTTCAGAATTTTCCAATATCAACTCGAGCACAGGAAATGCCTGTGGGTTGTCGTTTCCCAATACACTCACGGCTACCTCCCGACCTGAGATAAACTCTTCAACCAGGGCGGGTTGTTTATATTCTTCCAAGATCTGGGTCACGGCTTCTCTCAGAGTCTGTTCGTCGCGCACGATTTTCAACCCAAAACTGGCCGCTTCTCCTCTTGGCTTGACAATGATCGGGTAATGAAGATGGTGTTCCATCTGACTGGGATCAGTAAAGACACGATAATTGGGCGTGGGTAATCCGGAGGCCATAAACATCTGCTTTGCAACCACTTTGTCCAGAGCGAGAATATGACCCAACGGACTCGAACCCGTATAGGGTATACCTGCAACCTCCAAAAGAGCGGGGACATGGGTATACCGGCATTTCCCCTGGACACCTAAGGCCAAATTAAAGACAATTCCCGGGACCTGCCTCTTGGAAAGTTTAGGGAGAAACTTTTGCAACTTCGAAACCAAATATCGGTCGGCCGGTATTAATTCAACGATGTGTCCTGCCTTCTCTAAAGCGCCCACGACTTTTTGTATGGTTTCTTCCGGGTACCATTCTCTGTTCTGCATTCCGAATACATTCACAATGCCCTTGGTATCTCGATTATAAACAACCGCTATCTTCATGAATGACCATCTCCATTTTCATCCTAATAAAAAACCTGTCGAAATGAGATCATCCGACAGGTATTGATATCAATGAATAAAATGATTCGGGCACAACCCCCAGGCTCATGAAGGTCACGCCATCCTCTAATTTGCATAATCGATTGCATGCAGTGTATTATCATTAAAAACGATCTTAGAAAATACCTTCACCCTCGCTCGAGATAATTCCCACCTATATTAATATTTTTTTCTTAAAAGTCAAGTAAAAAATGCATTTTATAGATCCGTAATAATCCGTTTCATCCGTTGAATCCGCGTTCCATCTCAGGGCAGCAAGGCAAATACCCGTGCCGGCGCGCCCGTTCCGTCCATGATGAGCATCGGCATCACGAAGAGCGTGGCTCCTGCAGCAGGGAGCTCATCCAGATTGGCGATGTTTTCCAGAGCCAGCTTATCAGCGGCAAACAGGATCCGATGGACTTTGAAATCCTCCGATTTGCCGTAGTCGATACTCGGTGTATCCAGAGCGATTCCGGTGATGTTTCTCTCTTTAACCAGAAATTCGACAGATTCCGGAGAGAATCCCGGAAAACTCAATTCCGGAATGGCCTCGAGACCCGTCTTGCTCGTGCCCAGTACCTTCTCTTTATCGGGATAGTATTTCGTACCGATGCCCGTGTACATGATGACCCAGGCATGATTGGGAATCCTCCCGTTCTCATTCTCCCAATCCGTGATATCCTCCACAGTCATGAGATAATCCCGATTTTCATCGCACTTCACCACCACATCGATCTTGACAGCGGGACCGATCCACTCCTCCAGGGGGATTTGATCCATGGTCCGTCCGTGCTCAGAAAAATGAACGGGTGCATCTGCATGGGTCCCCCCGTGCTCCGCTGCACTGTACTCATTTGCCGCATACCAGTAACCCTTTTCCGTGATTCCCCAGTCACCCTTATTTAGCTTGAAGGGTTTTGCATTCGGCCAGTAAATCGTCCCTGCATCATAGGGATAGGTCATGTCCAGCAGTTTCTCCGTGAAATTCGGTTTCTGCTGGCATGCGGCAAATGATAGTCCGATGATGAACAATACGATCCATTTTCCCAAACATGGTTTCTCTACTTTCATAACGTTCCCTCCGTCGATACTCAATTCATTATAGTAATATCAATTTGTTTATTTGTACTGAATGATCTGTCTGAATATAATGAATAGTTTAATAAATATAAACTATTTTTCGATTGTTTACAAGTATATACCAAACAGTAAATATCATGGGGGGACTAACCTGGATTATTCCTAACGCGGCGAAGCCGCAAATTATAAATCCCAAATAATCAAATGACAAACAAATATCAAATTCCAAGTATCAAAATGGTGTCAGGTGTCAATCAACAAACATTTTGTATAAGGTTAGTGATATCCCTATTCACATTTGATATTTGATCATTGTAATTTATTTGGGATTTGTTATTTGATACTTGGTATTTTTTTACAAAAAAAAACAAAGAAATAACTTGTAATACTATAAAGGGATGCCACCAAAAATGAATTAGGTATTATCAACTTTTTATAACTGAATTTATATATGCCCAATTGACCAAGCGAAGACCACTTACTCCGCCAGAAGCATCTTCTTCATCAAAATCATAGATCCCGCTTCAATTCTGTATAAATACAATCCGGTGGGCACTTTTTCACCGCGTGAATCTGTACCATCCCATCGGATCTTATAGCTTTTAGCTTCTTGATTTTTATCAATAAGCACTTTCACCATCTGACCCAGCAGATTGTAGATGGTCAGCTTCACATGTCTTTGAACGGGGAGGTCGTACCGAATCTCCGTCCCGGCATTGAAGGGATTGGGATAGTTATGATACAGAAAATAATGACCAGGTACGGGTTCCATAACAGGAATCGGATCTTCTTTGAATCCCAACTCATAATTACCCATAGCCAATGTGTGCGCCCATCTTGCGTGATGTTTCATTACAGAAATACTGGCTAACCGATCCGAACCCATACCACCTACAAGAGCGATGATCACCTCCTGCGTGTCACCCAGGGCCATACCAAAAGGACCACTACTGCAGATAAATTTGCGATCACCGGAATTCCATGAATAGTCTACCTTCAATCCGTCGATATGACCGGTTCCTTGAACAGGATCTCCCGCATATGGAAACGGACCGGGTGTTATTCCAGGCGGATGTAGATAATATACATTCGTCCAACGAATGTACGGGTTGTAACCTCTCATCGCTTGATATGCTGTCATGGCTCCAATATAGCCACTCCAAATATCTTCGTAGGCCGACAAGGGGTGAAAATATATGAAAGCGGTCATGGGTAAATTTTTATGATCGTTATTGATCTTCATATCGAAAAATGCATGATCACCCGATGAGGGGATCACCGACCCACGCAGGATAACATATCCAATCGCCGGTGTAGAACAACCTAAATACCGATACTCTATATCATCGCCTATACTGTTATATCCAAAACCCATATTCAACAATGTGTCGCAACCCACAAGATCGTCACCAGCCTGGCCAAGATCAGGATCTGACCATTGACCGATATACATACTGTCAATACGGGCCGTGTCCGGTGTGTCGGAACATCCTTTGTAAATAAGTCTGACTCGTTTGAAGATGATATGCTGCAGGGCCTCATTACGTCTTGTGATTACTTCATCCAATCGAGTATCTATTCGATTATAGGCCCACAAGGTAACCTGCATTTCGAGTCCTATTGGTGGTGATCCCCACTTCCTCTCCGCCAAAGCAAAATTCAGATCATTGGCTGCGAACCACACCACCTGATCTCCATAGGCTAAACCGGGTTCTTCCCCATCGTCCATAATAATATTATTATTAATATCGTAAAAGGGTGCGCCTTTATGCCAGGGCCACTCGTTCCAGTCAACTTCATATTGGTGTCGGATTTCATCAATCTGTTCCTGGGTCACACTGTCTACCGAAACATGATAAAACTCAGCCGCATCCCTGGATAGATCCGCCTTTTGCCAATCACGGCGGATACGCCAAATTCGAACATCAGGATCATCGGGATTTTCAGCCACACCTTTCATTTCTATTCTACCAGGCTGAAGACCACTACTATATCTAACTCCACCTACGCGAAGTAAACTGGGACGATCAAAATGAACTACCTTGCCATCATGAACAAGACCTCCCCACAGAATACCATCTTGATAAATCACTCCTTTCGCTCCCCGAGGATATATCACGCTCCACCGACAAAGTCTATTAGGATCCCGCACGGAAGGGTATGATTTAAGCACTGAACTACCATCCGCCTTAACCCACATGGAGATATTATTGATATTTATCAGCGTCGCCATGGGTTCGCCGGTTGATTTTCTAAGCGGTAATGAAACCTGTTGCTCCAAAGTCTTCTGGGCAAAAGAATGCGTAAACACAGAAAGGAGGATAAGAAAACGTGCATAATAATATATTTGTTTCATCTCTCCAGTCTTCATTCTCATTCAACAGGAATCATTCCACTCATCATGCGAAATGATCCTGATTGAATTCTGTTAAAGGTAAATGAACCTATCGAGCTAACACCATTTTCTTCATTTTCACGAATCTGTTGTCCCGTTCAGTCCAGTCTATGCCGCCATCGTGGGTTCTGAGATTTGAAGTCCATTTTTATTTTTGAACAATTAATTTCTTCGTTATATAATATTTCCCGGCACCTAATCGATAAAAATACAAACCATTCGGAAAACTGTCAGAATCAAACTTAACCATGTATTCTCCAGGGGAATGTTTTTGATTTACCAAAGTAACAATTTCTTTTCCATTCAGATTATAAATTTTCAATGAAACAAAATCCGTTCTGGGAACATAATACGAGATCCTTGTTTCTGAATTAAAAGGATTGGGAAAATTTTGATATAGCATAAAGCCATTTGGAGAAATCTTCACTAAATTGGGATTATGGTCGATACCTTTGTAAATATACACCCTGCCCATCGAATAACCTACAGCGCATTGATTAGGTGCACCCACGAGTATGTCCGTAATTCCATCTTTATTGACGTCCCCGGCACAGGATAGAGTCATCCCAAACTCCGACCATTTTGCTTCGCCGTAAATGATGAAGTCAGCTATGGTGTCCATTTCACAACATCCATTGTAGATATACACATTTGACCCATCACCGACAAGGATGTCCGCATAGCCATCGTTATTGACATCACCGGCATTAGAAACGCCGGCACCAAATCTCATCCAATTTTTTTTAGCGATTACAACATCAACATTTGCATCCATATATATCCCACCATAATAAATATTAACATAGCTGGTACCCATGCCGCTTGCGTTAAAAAAAGGTGCCCCAATGACGATATCATCATGACCGTCTTTGTTCATATCACCAGCATTGGATAGGCAAGAACCGATCCTTCGGTGGGGAGATAGACCCGTGATAATGACGTCGGCATGAGAATTCATGGAGCGATCCCCCT
>Ga0114922_10000749_pt1 | contig 31231 bp, 19 predicted proteins | sample AartaG_FD_100975 | JGI IMG/M metagenome (GOLD analysis project Ga0114922, IMG submission 100975) | Deep subsurface microbial communities from Aarhus Bay to uncover new lineages of life (NeLLi) - Aarhus_00045 metaG | ecosystem: Environmental > Aquatic > Marine > Oceanic > Sediment | place... | reverse complement strand
TCGAAGTCATATTCGCCCTCAACGTAATCGCAGTCCTTGTGACTATACTGCCTGCAAATCCTCGGCCTTTTATTGTAAATCCTGCATCGATAGTCTTTTTCCGAGAGGTGCCTGCACTTGTTCTTTATATTGATATACCAATCGCCGTCCTCTACGAACACCGTTATATTTTTATGGCACAGATACCATCTTATATCGTCGTAGTCCCCCTTGTCTTCCGGTGTATCGAGCGGCAAAGCAAAATACCGGCAGCACAGTCCCGTACACTTATCACACTGATTCTTTTTGGCCATTACAATAAACTCCAAATACACTGAAACGCAAAACGCCGAACACTTTAAGCTTTTTAGCGACCACTGTCAAGGAATGCAAGCTCAGAAGTGCACAACCTGTCGACTTAACCGCCCGAAAACTAATAGGATTAAGAAACAAAACGACGCAGCTTTTCAAGGTCTGGGCCAAGCTGTTGGCCGATTGTAACTCATCCGGATTTCCCCGAGGTGCCGATAAAATGCTCGATTTGAGAAAGGTGGTTTGATAATCAGGATTTGCGAGCAGTCCTGAAAAATTTCCCCGAAATCTTCGGGATAGTATTGTGTCAAAAAAAAGCATTGACTTAACTACCCTGTATATGTTAAAATACGTAAGGTTACGAGACCCGACAACATGGTTTTATGGTAAATTGACGGAACAGAAGGTGGGTTTTACGCATCTTACATATATGTGAGTGTCCGATAAAGGGTCTCAAGAGCTATAAGTATCTGAAATAAATAGACTTAACAATTTTGGTTTCTTGATTGTTGATTAGCTCAGTAGCGAAGGCTGATATGCTTGAAGGTAAATCAGTAGAACAGACATCGCATCCAGGAACCGGCAAGGTCGAAGCGGTCCACGGCCCATCCCGGCAGAAAAGGGGCGCATCCGCAGCGCCCGCGCAAGTGAGCACCGTAAAAGTGCCGGGCAAGCCGGTCGACCGTACTCTATTCTGCCGTCATGAAATAAAGTATCGAATCAACGAGATACAGGCGGCGGCGGTTTCGGAGTTTATCCGGCCATACTTGCAACTGGACCGTTACAGCAAATTACGACGAGACAGGGCCTATCCGATTGTCAGTCTCTACCTGGACTCAGAGAATATGCTGCTGTGCCGACAAAGCCTGCGGGGACACAAAAACCGCTTCAAGCTGCGTATCCGCAGTTATACCGACGAACCGGGTTATCCCCGCTTTTTCGAGATAAAACGCCGGCTGAACACTATTATTATCAAGAACCGAGCCCGTGTCAGGAACCAGGATGTAGCGGCATTGCTTTCCGGCTCATCTCTTCCGCCTCAAGATTATAGTACCGACGAGAACACGCTCAACCAGTTTCAGTTGTATATGGACAGCATTAATGCCAAACCTGTGGTGCTGATTCGCTACATGCGTCAAGCATACGAAGACAGCTCACATAACAGGGTTCGGGTAACCTTTGACCGCGAGCTGTGCTATAATGTTACCAGAGAGCCCAGGGTATTGTTTAACGGCCAAGGCTGGCAGCCCCATCCCATATCCTGGGGCGGCGTGATTCTGGAAATTAAGTTTACGGCCCGTTACCCGGCATGGTTGGGCCGAATGGTCGGGTGTTTAAGCCTACGTCAGGATTCATTTTCGAAATATGCCACTTCAGTAACGAATGCCTGTTCGCTGGGGTTCTGTGGACCACAATTATTATCGGTGTAGTAATTATGGACAGTTTTATAGAAAGTTTTAGAAACCTTGAAGTAACACCCTTGACAGGAGGGGCCTTTAGTCCCGAGAGTATCCTTTTGTCTCTATTGCTGGCGTTTATTCTGGGCCAGGTTATAGCCTGGGTTTATTACGCCACGCACAGCGGCCTGTCCTACTCAAAGAATTTCGTGCAGGCGCTGATTATAATAACCGTGGTTGTGGCAATGGTTATGGCGGTCATCGGCAACAACATCGTTACCGCTGTCGGGCTGATGGGGGCTTTAGCTCTTATACGATTTCGTAACATCATCAAGGACACCCGCGATATAGCTTTTATTTTCTGCACGCTGGTGGTCGGTATGGCGACCGGCTCCCAACTTTACGGCACTGCTATTATCGGGACCACCGTTCTGAGTTTGATAGTGATATACCTGTATGTGACGAGCTTTGGCACCCATGAGCCCCACAACGGCTTTTTGCGGTTCACCCTTAGAGGTCATATTGACCCTAAACACCCAATTCCGGGCATCTTGAAGCACTTCTGCGGCAACTTCACGCTCATATCGTCGCAAGAGAGCGGCTTTGGCAGCCCCGCGGTCGAGTACGCCTACCAGTTGATGATACGAAATGCGGAAAAAAATGAGCTGATGCTGAGCGAACTGCGAAAAATCGAGGGTATCGAGAATGTCAACCTGACGATGCAGGAACAGTTACTGGAGGTTTAGATTAGGTATGGGAAGAATAAGCTCCCGAAGAAGTCGATTATATCTGCGTGCTCTGCCTGTGCTGGTATGGTTGGGGGCTGTACTGTGCGTAGTCGGACTGTTTCGCCACCGGGCAGCGCGTTTTGAAGTAGTAGGCTTAGCTCGACCCGAAGTGCGTCAAGTTGCTGCTACCTGCAGGGCCCGCCTGATAAGCGTTCCCGTCCAATTGTTTGGTAAAGTCAAGGCGGGTGACACAGTTGCGGTTCTCAGTGTGGTACTCGATGATGAACGCATAGATGCCGAAATGGCAACTATACAAGCAGACATAAACCTTGTGGAGGCGCAGTTAACCGAACTGCGTGAAAACTATGTAGCCGAAGTATTCAATCGTGATTCCGAATGGTGGGCTGAAATGCGTGCATTTACCGCAGATGTAGTTGCGGCCACGGCCCGCATTGTCGATGCTAATGCAATCCTTGAAAATGACCAGGCAATGCTCGAAGAGAGAAATAAGGCAATCAGAAGATTTACCTTTGAGAATCAGGCTAAATTGGGAACGGATATTTCCACATATAATAAGCTGCAAGAAATGAAAGAAAACCGCGACGATCTGGCGAGGAAGATTGAGCGGGACAAGGGGGTGCTGGACAAATATAAGAAGTTGTTGGAAGAAGCTGAGCAGCGGAAAAAGAAGTATGAGGATTGTTTCCCCGTTACCGGGACCGACCCGAACGAGGCCCAACGCGTTATAGACCTGGCGAAGGAGGCTTTAGAGCGGCGGAAGGATGTATTGAGGGCAAGGCGCGAAAAAGTGGTCCTAACGGCTCCATGCGACGGCTATGTCAGCGACATTCCGAGCAGGGTTGGTGAGGCAGTTATGCAGGGCGTAGAGATACTAAGTATCGCAGAGGAGAAGCCCCGTGTGATAATTGCCTATGCCAGCGAAGCTGTGGTGGGCCAACTTAAGATAGGAAAACGTGTGGAAGTTGTCAAAGGCAGCGAGCGGCCACAGAAAGGACCGTCTGAGGTGACATACATTGGTCCGGCTGTTGAACAAATGCCGGCGCGGTTGTGGCGAAATCCGAACTTCCCTCAATGGGGACGGCCCATGCTGATTGAGATTCCGCCTGGAATGAAGCTGATTCCGGGTGAGATGGTGGGTATAAGAGGATTGTAGCCCATATCAAACAAAGACCAACTCGAAGAAAGTGTCTAAAGTGCCTAAAGTATGAAGTGCCTAAAGTTTTGGAATATCTTTTCACTTTAGCCTGAAACCTGGATTCCCGCTCCTTCTTCGACACTTCGACCCATTCGGCTACTCTCAGGGCAGGCAAAGCTCAGTGCAGGTTTTGCTCAGGACAAGTTTCGCGGGAATGACAAATCCGACATCGGCAATTAATAAGTAAAATTGGTATTAGTCGCCGGACGGCCCCAGTTTTTTCAATAACAGGTCGAGTGTCTCTGTTATGTCAAGTTTTTCGGCCCCGGTTTTCTCGCTCTCAGTTTTGTCAATCTTAGTTTTCTTGAACTCACCTTTCTCGATTTTGGTTTTCTCGAAGCTCGGTGTAGTAAACTTCGTCTCATCAAGCAGGTTTTTCTCGCCTTCTGAAAGCGTGGGCTCGGTAATGATTGTGGTAGTAATAAAGACGACAAGCTCGTTGACCGCTACCGATTCGGTTTCAGAGTTGAACAGACCTCCGAGAAGCGGCATATCGCCAAGCACCGGTACTTTGGAAATATCTTTGGTAACGTGTCTTTTGCGTAGGCCGCCTATTGCGATAGTCTGGCCATCCTTTATCATTGCTGTTGTATCCACGCGTCGGGCGTCAACAGTCGGCACACCATACATATCCTGGCCTACCAGCACACTAAATTCGGGCTCAATCTTTAATCTCAGCATCCCATCCCTGGCAATATGGGGAGTAACCTTAAGGTCAACGCCGACTTTTTTAAAGTCCGTATACGTCATAGGGTCTTCCCTGGACACCTGTATTAACTCCCTATAGGGGTATTCGCGAACAATCTCGAATTTGGCAGGTTCATTATCGAGTACGAGGATTCGAGGATTGGCAAGAAGCCTGGCCCCAATTTGCTTGTGGAGAATGCTTAAGGCCAAATCTACATCGACGGCACCGTTTAGAACACCGAAACTCAGAGTGCCGCCTGTGATACGGTCAAAAGAGCCACCCGCAAAGGGTTTCCTTCGCCAGTTACTCATTATTAGCGGAGGCTTGTCATACACGGCTTCCGTCTCCGTTCTGCCGGATTGCCAACCCTCACGTACTAAGGACGTCGTGTCTCGAATATCATCATTTTCCCACCACGAAAAGGGCGGTTTTGAGGGCGTGGGCCAGGGATAGTACATCGACTGAGGTTGTTCCACTCCTTTCTCGGTGAATGCATCTGTCCTTTCTCCAACTTCAATTTCCGTTACTTCGTCCGCCGGCAGGAGGATAGTGTCGGCGGTGTATGGGGCATTGCGGCCAACGTGCCACCGTGGGTCTAATTCGAATCCTTCCTTTGTGGTTACATCATAGAACCTTACCTCGACGAGTACCTGCGAGGTTATGTGGTCTATTTGCTCGATAAATTTGTCCATAGCCTTGATTTTGTCTTCGGTATCCGTAACTATTATATGGCTGGTGCCTTTGTTGATGCCTATTTCGCCCTTGCCCGACTTGAACTTGTCCAAAGCGGTATGAACTTCTTCAACATCTGCGTAAGTGATTTTATAAATTCTCGTGACTTGTGGCTCTTTTATATCAGCCATCTCAGGAAGCGGCACGACCCTGACCATATTCTCCGTGGCTATGTATGTACAATTATACACGGCAAGAATGTTGGTCAGGGCTTCTTCAAGAGGGACGTTGGTTACTTTGACTGTAACATTGCCGGTAACCTTGGGGCTTTTGATAATGTCAATATTCGCCTGGTCGGCCAAATCCATCAGCACTTTCTCGATGGGTGTGTCTGTGCTGCTGATTGTAACCCTTGTTTGCAGCTTCTCTCTGGCCGTTTTTTCCGCAGGACGCCCCTCGGCTTTGCAATTGAAAATTGAAAATTGACAATTGACAATTGACAGAACCACCAGGAATCCAAAAATACGATTTCGATAGTTTTTTTCTATTTTTTTATCCATTACCACATCTCTCCTAACATAGTATTTGCCAGCCGCCGCAGTCGCTATGCGGCTGATTTGTATGTAGCCATTGGGAAGAGACTGCACCCAAGATATCAACCTGACATTAAAGAAAAAACGGGTGTTTCATCACTACTGGTGCACCCTTGCCCTGTTTCCTCAATTAACCTTCATAAATTGTAGCACATCCGAGGCTTCAATTCAAGAAAAATCCGTCCACGGAGTGGGTGCGGCGTGCCAAATAGGAGGATTTTTATTCATAATGGGCTGTTATTGCGTATCGAAAAATGGTATTATGGGACAGTGGAGTGGATTTTGCGCAGGGCGGAGGCGTTGGTAAAGGTTTTTTTGATGAAGCGAAGTATCGAACTGGTTAACTAGTGATTGGTAACTGGTGATTGATAAGTTACCAATAACCAATGTGGAAATGGAGTCCGAAATGAAAGTTACGTCCACAATAGTGCTTTCTCTGATGATATTCAGCGGGCCGGCATCTTGCGAACCGTTCCAAAATGAAGTCCGCGCGACAGCTCGTCCTGCTCATAACAAGCCGCTTGAAAAAGTTCTCATTTATCGAGGAATGAGCGACGCTTCCACAGCGGCTGCCGTTGGTGATGGAATGTTCATCGTGGCCGACGATGAGGACAACGTGCTGAGGGTCTACAAAATCCGTGGGTCCGGCCTACCTGTTTTCCGCTGTGACCTGACAGAGTTTCTTAATATTTATCCGGAACATCCTGAGGCCGACATCGAGGGAGCAACGATGCTCGGCGATACCATCTATTGGATAAGTTCGCATGGTAGAAACAAGGATGGTAAAATGCGGCCGAACCGATATCGTTTTTTCGCCACGTCAGTTAAGGTCGAGAATGGGAAGGTTACTATCCGGCCCATAGGCATTCCGTGTAAAACCCTCATCCACAATCTGGTTAAAACCGGGCCCGCACTCCGGCTGGGATTAGGTCGGGCCACCAGATTCGATGCACCGAACCTTACAAAACAAGAGCGTAAAAGTCTTGCTCCCAAACAATATGGGCTTAATATCGAGGGTCTTTGTGCTTCTCCCGACGGGCAGACACTCTACATTGGATTCAGGAACCCCCGCCCCTTTGACGCAGCAAGCTCGCGTGTAAAAGCTCTTGTCGTGGCCCTGAATAATGCCAAGGAGGTAATCGAAAGGGGTGAACCGGCAATTTTTGGCGAGCCTATCTTGTGGGATTTTGAAGGTCTGGGAATAAGAAGCATAGAGTATTCCTATTTTCATAAGGCGTTTTTTATCATCGCCGGCCCGCGTAACGCAGAGCCGAGGTTTGTCTTATATCGCTGGTCGGGGGAAAAAGAGGCGCCGCCGGTACTGGTGCGGAGATTAAGCCCAGATGAAAGCGGTTTTAGCCCTGAGGCGCTGGTTACATTTGAAAATTCGGGCAAGTTTTTGCTGCTCAGTGACGATGGCACCCTGGCCGTTAAGGTATCTTCTCCTGGTGAATGCGAGGAGGGGGAATTGAATTATGACGGAACGTGCCCGAACAAGTTCCTGGTTGACCAAAACAAAAAATTCTTCAGGGCTATTTGGTTTGAGCTATAATTCTTATGGCTTTTGCCGAAAGGCATGAGATAACAAGGAACCGTCAAAAGGGCCGGAGTTGCGCCAGTTGATACTTTTGTCGATTGTGGCACGGGCTTCCAGCCCGTGAAATCACGGCCAAGATGGCCGTGCCACAAAAGCTGCCTCCTGCACAGCAGACTTTGGCAGGGTAAAGCAGACACAGTTTCCCTGGCCGTCGCCGCTTTCAACCCATAAGCTTCCACCGTGCATTTCCAGTAATTCCCTGGCTATCGGCAATCCCAGAGCTGATTGGCCTTCCCTGCCGGGCTGCATCTTCATTCTAATCTGTGTGAAGCGATTGAAACTGGCGGCTATCCTGCTGCTTTCAGCAGCCGGGCTGTCGTCTTCCACCTTCACCATAATTTCATTTCCAATATCTTCGGCCCGCACAGCGATATGGCCATTTGAAGGAATTGACTCTATTGAATTGCTAATAATATTATATAACGCCTGAATTATCCTGTTACGGTCTGCCTCGATAACAAGCTCAGAATCGGGCATCAAGCTTTTTAGTTCAATGTGTCTTTCATCTGCAAGTGGTGACAGGACTCTTACAGCATCTGTAACGAGAGAACGAAGATTAAGTTCAGCCATCTCCAGCTTCATTTCGCCCGCATCAAGTTGTGAGATTTCAAGAAATTCACCAACAATGCTTTCGGACCTGTTAATGCCTTTCTCGGCTTGTTCGAGATTTTCCTGCAGCTCTGGACTGATTTTGCCAAGAGCGCCTGTCAGTGCGTCGGAGATAACATTCTTGAATTCAGGCGCCAACGTCATCAATTGCCGACAAACAGTGATAGCAAACTTATCTTTTAGCTGATTTTTCTTCTCTAATTGCAGATTTGCTGTTCTAAGCTCATTCTCCGCCCGGATACGTTCGGAGATGTCGTGAGCTATCAGGACAATTGCAACGTCGTTTCCGCTTTCATCTTTAATGACAGAGCTGGAAAGGGAAACCGGAAATTCACTGCCGTCTTTTCGTTTGTGGAAGAAGCCCACTTCCCAGCCGCCAACGGCCCGATAAGTCTTTTTTTCGCTGTCACTTTCAGGATTTTCTTTCCAGAGAATATCGCAGTCTTTTCCAATAATCTCTTCTTCGCTATATCCATAAGTTTCACAAAATACCCTGTTTACGAAGGTAATTTTGTTCTCCATATCGGCGATATAGACGTTATCGTCGGTGTTGAGAATGGCCTGCGAGAGCAATCGGAGCTTCTCTTCGGTCCTCTTGTGCTTGACGGCGTTTTCGATTGTAATTGGTACAGCCTTGAGGTAATTCCTTTCGACGTCCTTTGCCAGATAATCATAAGCCCCAACTCTCCAGGCTTTGAGCGCTGTTTCCTCACTACCGGCCCCGGTAACGACAATAATTGGAGTATTCTTAACCAAATCCAGGATGTCAAATGCAGTGCCGTCTCCGAGTGAGTAATCAGTAAGTATAATATCAAAGCCTTCGCGGCCCAATATAGTCCTGGCCTCCGAAACAGAGCCGGCTATTTTGCAATCGTATGGAAGCTTTTCTTCTTCCACTAATCGCATAAAGGCCATTTGGTCGAGTTTATCGTCCTCAATCAACAAAATGCTGTATCTTATATTTTCCATGATTTTATCCCCCATTTGGCAGCTCACTTAAAGTCCAGTACCGGTTAATTGTTCTGATTGCCTCCACAAACTGTTTATAATCAGCGGGCTTGACCATATAACCGGCGGCATTTTGCCTAAAGCTCTCGGCTATATCCTGTTTGTCCTTCGATGTAGTTAACACGACAACGGGAATTGTTTTCAAGTCCTCATTCTTTTTGGCGATTTTCAGAAATTCTATACCGTCCATTCTCGGCATATTCAAATCCAGAAGAATGACGTATGGCTTCTTACCACTCTCGCTTTTTAGATACTGAAGCGCTTCTTCGCCGTTAGCTGTGCGAACAAGTTTTTCTGTAACGCCTACATCTTTAAGCGCTCGCTCAACTGTCATCGCATCCAAGTTGTCATCTTCGACTAACAATATTGGCTTCGAGCTTTGCATTTTTAACCCCCATTTTTTCGCTTGGCAATGTAAAGAAGAATGTACAACCTTGGCCGAGTTTTGACTCGACCCAAATTTCACCCCCATATAACTCTACAATTTTCTTTATGACGGTAAGTCCGACGCCGGTACTTTCAAACTCGTCACGCGGCGATAGTGTCTGGAATATTCGGAAGATTCTCTCGAAGTGCCTCTCTTCGATTCCGGGCCCGTTGTCGGCGACACTAAAGTTCCAGAAGCCATTCTCTTCGACACATCCGATTCTTATGCGGCCTTCCGGTTTGTCCATATATTTTACGGCGTTGCTAGCAGGTTCTGGAAAACCTGAACAATACGGGTTTTTTCACACTCAATTACAGGCAGCTCATCTTCGACAGTAATCTCGATGTTTTCGGGCGGCGCGACCGTATCAATAACTTCTGAAACAAGTTCATTTAGATTTACCCTGCCCTTTTTTTCTTTAGCACGTCCAACTCTTGAGTATTGGAGCACTCCCTCAATAAGGTTGTGCATTCGCTGTGTCCTGCTCAAAAGCAAATTCATTTGCTCTCTGCCGTTGTCATCGAGCTTGTCCGCATAATCAGCTACCAACCAATCCGCCAGTGTTTTTATTCCTCGCAACGGCGCCTTCAAATCATGCGATACTATGTATGCAAAATCCTTTAATTCCTGATTGACACTTTCCACCTCATCGAGAAGCTCATCCTGCCTTTGCTCCGCCCGCTTTCGCCCGGTGATGTCGCGGACAGTGGCCTGCAAAACCTTTTTACCCTGCAGCTTCATCCTCGTTAATAAAACAGTTGCAAAGAATTCCGTTCCATCCACTTTTTTGTGTTTCCATTCAAAGAAATGCGAGCCCTTTTCCATGGCTGTCGCCATCATCTGTTGAGCCTTTACAGAAGACAGCATCCCATCGGGCTGATACTCTGGGGACAAGGCGGCCGGCGTTTTAGAAGCAAATTCCTCCTCACCTTTGCAACCGAACATTTTCACGGTAGCCGAATTCCCGTTGAAAAATCCCTGTTCCGGTGTTAACAGCATAATCGCGTCTCGAGAAGATTCATAAAGCGTCTTATGCTTCTCCTCACTTTCCCGGACTGCTTTTTCCATTCGCTTTCGCTCGGTGATATCAACAAATAAGCCGGCAAGAACATCCTTTTCAGCAATTATCATCTTTTCGGCGCTTATCAAGACAGGAATGTTTCTGCCGTCCTTATGCTGTACTTCACCCTCGTAATCACACTTATGCCCTTGTTCCACGTGGTTGTGGAATCTTTCTTTATATTTTTCTGCTTCGCCCTTGGGGTGCAGTTGTGACTGATGCATACGGAGTATCTCGCTGCGTGTCCGCCCGATTAGCTCCTCAGCCAGCGAGTTACATTCCAATAGCTGCCCCGTTTGTGCGTCAGCTATAAATATTGCCCCACCGGCATTTTCGAATATGGTTCTAAATTTTAACTCTGATTCTTTTAGTGCATCTTCTGTCTTTTTTCGCTCGGTGATGTCGCGTGCGACCGCTATTATGTAGTCTTCTTTTTCCCGGCTCACGAGCTTTAGACCGGTTTCAACGCAAAACGTCGTTCCATTCTTGCGTTTGTGCCGGCCTTCTATAACCAAATCTGCCTTACGTTTGAGTTTTTTGACATACTCCAGCAATGTAGAATCATCCAGTATAGACTCTTCAACGTCTTTAAGGCTCTTATTAAGTAATTCTTCTCGTGTATATCCGAGACTATCACATGCTCTTTCGTTTACATCGATGAAACGGCCCCATTTCGGTTCTATTACAAAAATACTGTCATTTGACCTGTCTATTAGATTTCGGAATAATTGCAGCGTTTGCCCTGCCCTTTTGCGTTCTGCAGTTGTTCCCAGGTGTTCGGCAACCGCATCCAATAAAACACGTTCTCCCTCAAGGAATGGGCCCCGGCCGGTTTCGGGCTTTTCTCCCAGGTAGAAAACCTCAATATCTCCAGCTTTGTCCCCGCGTACGCTGATGGGAGCATACTGACCGAATTGACTTTTTTCCAAATTACCTGTTTTATACTGTATCCCTTCGAAAGTGATTCTTACGCACGTGTCATCAGGATACTGATATGCGCTGCGAATCAAGCTGGGCGTTTCCTGAAATATTTGCTCCAATGAAATCTTCTGCTTCTCAATAAGCCTGGACAGCCCATAAAGACAATTAAGCTGCTTAATGTGCCGTCGTAATGTTTTCTGGGTTGATGAGCGTTCGTCAATTTCTTGTTCGAGTTTTACATTGATCGATGATAATTCCGCCGTCCGCCCCTGCACCCTTTCTTCAAGCTGTTTATGGGATTCTTTTAAATCTTCGCTCATCTTATCAAATGCCCGAGAGAGCTGGCCTATCTCGTCTTTTGTATCCATTCCTACTCTATAATCCAGATTCCCCCGGCCTACTATTTCAGCTCCTTTATGTAACTTATGGATAGGCCCGGAGATAATCCTTGAAACAAAGGTTCCTGTTAACCAAGCCGATATGGGAACGAAAATTATTATAATGACAAATAGAAGTTTTATTTTAGCCAAAGGCGCAAAGGCCTCTTTGGCATCAAACTCTGCCAAAAGACCCCACTTCATCTGTGGTATATGGTCGTGTATTCCCAGAACCTTAACTCCTCTGTAATCTCTATATGTAAGAGGTACGTGCGGATGGGATTTACTGCCGAACTTTTCGATATCTTCAAGACATTTTCTTGTGTTTTCGGTATCGACTTTTAGTTTAAGGAAGGTATCTTTTATGAAACGAGAAGGGGTTATCATATACCCGTATTTATTTACAAGATAAATTTCCCCTGTTTTGCCTAAGCCGGTTTTATCAGCAGTTATTTCATTTAACATATCCAGGCTGACCCTGGCAACGATTACGCCTAAGAACTCTGCCGTTTTGCTGTCTGTGACAGGTGCGGAAAAGGCTAAAGAGTCCTCTCCTGTTGTTTCAGAATAATAAGCATCTTTAATACAGGGGCCTTTTCTTGCTCCTAAAAAGTAAATATCAGTGGACTTATCCAAGCCAATTTTGCTTCTATCGCTGGAGGCAGCAATCTTGCCGGTTTTATCTATGACAAATAATTCATAAGTAAATTCATTAGCTTTTTCCGTAGCCTCCAACCTCTTCATAGCTCTATCGAATCTTCGAGTGTAATCAGGGCTTTGTTTGGTCGCTGACAAAAACTCTTCCAGGACTATACTTTTGGATAACTGTGTTACAGCGTTTTTTTGTGTTTCCAAAAACGTTTCTATGTGGTGTGCCCTTGACTGGGCAATCGTGCCTAAACGGGAAAATATCTCGTCTTCCAGATTACTTCCGGCTATTATGTAAAAAATAGGAGCGGCAATGCCTGTGAGAATTACGGCTGTGATAAGAAAAGAAAGGCTTATTTTATTGGCTATCTTCATACTTTTAATTCTCTAATTTTCGTTGGGCACGATACCAGCACTCGACAAGCAGGTCCGCTCTCCTTGGGAGTCCTTACGGACTTTCGCAGCACAAACCAACAGGAGCACTTTTTCACCCGGTTATTAGATGCTCCAATACTTCTATTGGCCGGCTTTACCAAACGTTAGCTCGATATTTACGTTTATATTCTCTCCATTTATCTTTGACGATTTCACTCAGCTCCTTCAGTTTAAAAGGCTTTTTGATATAGTCATCGGCCCCTGCGTCAATCGCCCGGTTTAAATAAGAGATGGCCCCTCTTCCCGTCAACATAAACACAGGTATATCCTCTGTTCTTTCATCGTGCTTAAGCTCCGAGAGCACTTCCAAGCCATCCATACCCGGCATCATCCAATCCAATAAAATAAGTTCAGGTCCGTTTTCCTGCGCGAGTTTAATGCCGGTTGGTCCGTCTTCAGCCACATAAACATTAAATCCATCCAGTTTAAGGTCGTATTTCAGCACATTGCGGACGATCTCATCGTTGTCAACGACCAAAATTGAAACCCATTTACTCACCGTATAGACCCCTTTTGAGCTTCTATGGAGCTTGCCCAGCCCCTCCTTTTCCATACTTTAGGATGGGCGGGGCTTACGCCCAATCCGGCAATTTAGCCGGATTTGGTTCGCTCTGCCTTTCGGGAAGCCGTTTTCCGGCCTCGAATTCAAAAAAACCCCCATGCGCAGAACATTGGCAATTATTTAATTACACAAGAAAATTATCGGCATAAGAGAATGGTGATTTAATAAAAATTGAGATTTGGCGCACAATATCACGAATTTGGCCCGTAAGCAGCAGTCGAATGTTCGCCCCGTTAGAAATGCTCGATATTCGCTGTATTTGCTCCCCGCCTGCAGAATTTCCAACGGGGTTCGCAAAATTGGTTGGAATTGGAGAGGTGATTTCGGTATTATTGTATCCGCGTGTTTTTGAGGTTTGATAGTGAATAATTAAGGAGACCGCTGATGAAACGTATCAATCGCCGAGATTTTGTGAAGGGTTCGGTGGCTGCCGGTGCTGCACTTGCGATGCCGTTCTCCCGCGTACGAGGGGCAAACGATGATGTTCGCGTGGCTGTAGTGGGTATCCGTAACCAGGGCAGTAATCATATCAACTGGTTCCGGAAGATCCCCGGCGTCCGCGTGGTTGCAATCTGCGATGCGGATAAAAGTTTTCTCGACCGCGCAGAGAAAAAAATCAGAGACCGCAACGAAAGGGTCGACACATATATCGATTATCGCAAGTTGCTGGAAGACAAGAACATCGACGCAATCATCACGGCCACGCCTAACCACTGGCATGCGCTTGTTACGGTCTGGGGGTGCCAGGCAGGCAAGGATGTATATGTTGAAAAGCCGGTCTCGCATAACATCCGGGAAGGCAGGAAAATGGTCGAGGCGGCCCGCAAGTATAACCGAATTGTGCAAGCCGGTACCCAGCGCCGCTCCGATGAAGGGCTGCAGGAAGCCATCGAGTATATTCAGCAGGGCAATCTCGGCAAGATTGTTATTGTATATGGCATTGTCTATGTTCGACGCGGTAGTATCGGAAAGGTTGATGGGCCGCAGCCGATTCCCAAATCAGTGGACTATAACCTGTGGTGCGGTCCGGCTCCAACGGCGCCTCTGATGCGCAAGAATCTGCATTACGACTGGCACTGGGTCTGGTCTACCGGCAATGGTGACCTCGGCAACAACGGAATTCATTTTACGGACATCTGTCAATGGTTCCTGGACAAAAATGCCCTTCCACCACGAGTGATGAGCATCGGGGGACGGTTCGGATATATTGACGATGGGGAAACGGCCAACACGCAGATAGTATTCCTGGATTACGAGCCGGCCCCTATCATCTTCGAAGTACGCGGGCTGCCGAGAGCAAAAGGTGATTCGGCGATGGATGCCTTTCAGGGGACTCGGGCCGGTGTTGTGGTTCAATGCGAAGATGGTTACTTCGTGGGCGGCTGGGCGTATGACAAGGACGGCAAAAAAATCAAGCAGTTCAAGCGCACCGGCGGCAGTGGACACCACGCCAACTTCATCAAGGCCGTTCGCAGCCGCAAAGTCAGCGACCTGAATGCAGACATCGCCGAAGGTCACCTTTCCAGCGCTCTATGTCATATAGGCAACATCTCCTACCGGCTCGGCAAGGAGACCTCACGTGACCAGGTCTTGGAAGTCATCAAGGGAAATAAGGAAATGTTGGATTCTTTCGAGCGTTTGCAGGAGCACTTGCTTGTTAATGGAGTGGATGTTAAAGCGACGCCGAGGATTCTCGGGCCGTGGCTCAAGATGGATACCAGTAACGAGAGGTTTGTCGGCGATTTCAGTGAACAGGCAAACGAACTTGCGAAGCGTAAATATCGCGAGCCTTTCGTTGTGCCGGAGCAGGTGTAATCCCGTAAGGCATCCTGCGGATTACACACTTAAGTTAGGAGCTGCCCTATGGCTGAACCATCCACAGCTTCAAACCTTGACAAGCGTCCCCCGTGGTGGCGTTCGCTTGGTCCAGCCCTCATCACGGCCTGTGTAGTGATGGGGCCTGGGAGCCTGCTGATAAGCGCCAATGTCGGAGCCAACCACAGATACGAATTGCTGTGGCTGCTTGTCTCCACGGGTGTTCTGATGGGCACGTACGTGACTATGGGGGCGCGAATTGGTGTTGTGGGCGGCGCGACACCCTGCACGCTTGTAGCTCAGCGTCTCGGCCGGCCGATTGCCGCAGTAATTGGCATTAATCTCTGCCTCATCTGCACCACGTTCCAATTCTCGAATAATCTGGCGGTCGCCGCCGCTGCCGAGACACTTGTTCCCAAGCTCGATACCCACTGGGTGCTGTTGGGACTAAACGGGCTCATTATCGTATTTCTGTTCCTGGCTACGCAAATCTATCGTTTTCTCGAACGCACGATGAAGATTATGGTGGGAGTAATGCTCCTTTGCTTTGTCATCAACCTGGTCATAGCAGGTCCCAATCTGCTGGGTATAATAAAGGGCCTTGTCCCGAGTTGGCCGGAAGGACTGTCGTTGGGTGTCCCTAAGAAAATCGATGGAGCCATCAAGGACCCAATGATACTTATCGCCTCGCTGCTCGGGACGACCTTCTCTGTAGCGGCTGCGTTCTACCAGGGCAACCTCGTACGGGAGAAAGGCTGGACTATCAAGGAGTACACTCGTGGAATTGGTGACTCTATCGCCGGTGTTGGTATCCTCACAGGCATCAGCGCAATCATATTGATTACGACCGCAACAGTCATCCCCGGCCAACAGGCGGACAACATCGGCGTACTGGCCCAGTCTTTGCGTCCGTTCCTGGGCCCCATCGCCCACATTTTCTTCTGCATCGGCCTATTGGCGGTGGCGATGAACCCGTTCCTCATCAACGCGATGATAGGCGGCAGTATCTTAGCCGATGGCATTGGTCGAGCACCGAAGCTCAGCGACCTGTGGCCCCGGCGTTTCACGGTCGCGGTATTGCTAATTGGTATGGTCATAGCGATGCTTGCGCTGAGGACCGGTCAGAAACCAGTTAAGCTCATAATCTTCGGGCAGGCATTGACGGTAATCGGCAATCCGTTGATGGCTGTTACGATGCTCTGGCTCGCCAACCGAAAGGACGTGATGGGCGATAGGCGTAATACGTTAGTCCTCAACATTCTCGGCGGGGTGGGATTGCTTGTTGTCTTACTTATGGCCGTGCGGGTCCTGTGGCGACTCGTGCTTATGTTGAGTTGAACGACGGGATTAAACTAAGCAGAGAAACTTGCTTATGATAGATATATCTGCAATAGACGAACGCGGCCTTGAGGACATTCTTAGTGAGCCAACGGAGGCAACCAGGAGAGTCGTCGCCACTTTGAATGGTGACATCGTCGTTTTAGGAGCGGGTGGTAAGATGGGGCCGACGCTGGCGATGATGCTTAAAAAAGCATCAGGCGGTAAGAACATTTATGCGGTCTCGCGATTTAGTGATAAGGCGGTCAAGACGAGATTGGAGGTTGCAGGTATTAAGACCATCGAGGCAGACCTGCTGGATGAATCATCTTATTCAAAATTGCCAAAAGTAGAAAATGTATTCTATCTGGTTGGTATGAAATTCGGCGTTATGGACAACCAGCCGTTAACGTGGGCGCTGAACAGCTTTGTACCGGGTATGGTGGCACGACATTATAAAAATGCGCGAATTGTGGTCTTTTCCACCGGCAACGTTTATCCTCTCGTCGATATCAACAGTGGCGGGGTAAGTGAAGAAACTGCCGGCGCTCCGGTAGGTGAATATGCCCAGTCGTGCCTCGGCAGAGAACGGATGTTCCAGTATTTCTCGCAGCTTTATGATACGCCGGTAACAATAGTCAGACTCAATTATGCCAACGAGCCTCGATATGGGATTATAGTTGACCTTACACTGAAGATATTGAACGACGAGCCAATCGACCTGACTATGGGCGCCGTCAATCTCATCTGGCAGAGGGACGCTAATGACTATATCATCCAGGCGCACAGTTGCGCAAAGTCGCCGCCGGCTGTTCTTAATGTTACCGGGCCGGATACAGTGCCGATTCGTCAATTAGCTGAGCAAATTGGCAAGAAGCTCGGTAAAGAACCGAAATTTGTATCCCGGGAGTCGCAAACAGCCCTGCTTTCAAACGCATCCTATTGTTTTAGCCTGTTTGGCCATCCGAAGACAACACTTGAGGAAATGGTGTCTCTGATAGTGAAATGGGTGGGCACAGGTAAAAAGGTCTTAAACAAGCCGACAAAATACGATATACGTGACGGCAAGTTCTAATTGCGGTCTTTTTTATGGTGAACCCGAATATCATCAATAAACTTCGTTCAGGTTGTGTCATTCCCGCCCATCCACTGGCTCTGCAGGCGGACAATAACATCGATGAGCGACATCAAAGGGCATTGAGCCGTTATTATTTGGCATCCGGCGCGGGCGGTTTGGCGGTAGGTGTACACACGACCCAGTTTGCCATCCATAATCCGAGAGCAGGCTTGTACCGGCCCGTGCTGGAGTTGGCTAATGATACCGCGCAACAATTCGTTAAATCCTCCAACAGCAGTGAACCAATAATGATTGCGGGTATCGTGGGCGAGACGAAACAGGCTGTCAAAGAAGCCGAGTTGGCCCGAGAGCTTGGTTATCATCTCGGATTGCTTTCTCTTACAGCACTAAGAGGAAAATCAATCGACGAGCTGATAGACCACGCCCGGCAGGTGGCCAAAGTCATACCGATTATGGGATTTTATCTGCAAGAGGCAATTAGCCAAATGGTGCTTGGTGTTGAGTTCTGGAGGAAGTTCGTTGAGATTGCCGGTGTGCTTGCCATAAAGATTGCGCCATTTAACCGATATCAAACGCTTGATGTGCTCGAAGCGGTTGCATATTCCGGTAGAGCCGATGAAATCGCACTATATACGGGCAATGACGATAATATAATTTTCGATTTACTCACACAATATGAGTTTAACATCAATGGTCGAAAGGGTACACTACAGATTGTCGGCGGTCTGTTAGGCCAGTGGGCCTGCTGGACGAAACGAGCGGTTGAATACCTCGCTCTGCACAAGCAAATTCGTGAAACCAAGATGCAGGTTCCACAGGAGATTTTGACATTAGCGGGTCAATTGACGTTGGCCAATAAGGCCATCTTCGATGCTGATAATCATTTCGCCGGGTGCATTCCCGGTATATTGTACGTGTTGAAACGGCAGGGCCTTGTGGAAGAAGTACGGACGCTCGATGAGGCAGAAAGCCTATCTCCGGGCCAGGCCGAAAAGATAGATAAAATAATTGAGAATTACCAGGAGCTTAGTGATGATGATTTTGTTAAAGAAAATCTTGATGTGTGGTTATCGTAATAAAACCAGTGTCGATGTTCCAAATCAGGAGAAGAAAATGGCTATTTACGAAAAATCAAAATTTACGTACCTGCCCTGCCTCACGTTAATTCTACTGTACCTTTGTGTTCCTTGTTTGGCTGTAGACAAATGGGCAATTGGCACAAGCCCTGCCGACCGAATGCTTGCCGAATACTTCCGTACCGAGACTGCGAAGCTGCGTGACCGGTGCCTGTCCGATATCAAAACACTCGATGATTGGAAAACGAAACGCGAGGTTTACCGAAAGCAACTGTTCGAGATGCTCAGTCTGGAACCACTGCCGGAAAAGACCGAGCTGTCGCCCGTCATAACCGGCAAGTTCGAGGGAGACGCGTTTACTGTCGAGAAGATTCATTATCAATCGCGGCCCGGCCTTTACGTAACGGCCAACTTTTATATCCCGAAAGGTCTGGAGAAACCTGCGCCGGCGATTCTTTACGTATGTGGTCATGGCGGTATCAAGAAGGATGGTATAAGCTATGGGAACAAGGCCCGCTATCAGCACCACGCAGCCTGGTTCGCACGGCACGGCTATGTTTGCTTCATCATCGACACGCTGCAATTGGGTGAGATTGAGGGTATCCATCACGGCACATACCGCTATAAGATGTGGTGGTGGAACAGCCGAGGCTATACGTCGGCCGGTGTCGAGGCGTGGAACTGCATTCGCGCGCTGGATTATTTGGAAACGCGCAAGGAAGTGGACAAAGACCGCATCGGGGTGACAGGCCGCTCCGGTGGTGGCGCGTATAGTTGGTGGATAGCCGCTCTGGACGACCGTATCAAGGCAGCGGTGCCTGTAGCCGGCATAACCGACCTTCAAAATCATGTTGTTGACGGTTGTGTCGAGGGCCACTGCGACTGTATGTACATCGTGAATACTTACCGGTGGGATTATCCTCTCGTGGCCGCACTTGTTGCGCCACGACCGCTTCTTATATCTAATAGTGACAAAGATAGTATTTTCCCATTGGACGGTGTCGTTCGGCTGCACGAAAAGGTGCGGGACATCTACAAGCTGTACAACGCCGATAAGAACCTTGGCCTGCATATCACCGAAGGCCCGCACAAAGACACGCAGGAGATGCGCATACATGCTTTTGTATGGTTCAATCGCTTCCTCAAAGATGATAATCCACTGATAGACAAGCCGGCTGTCGGTTTCTTCGAGGCGGAGCAGCTAAGGGTTTTCGACAAGCTGCCCGGCGACCAGACAAACACCAGGATACACGAATCGTTCACGCCCAAGGCATCCCCGCCGTTGGTGCCGCAATCAGCCGACGAATGGGCAAAGCAGCGCAAGGCTTGGATGAAAGCACTTCGGGAGAAATCGTTCCGCGGCTGGCCTCCCGAAGCGGAGGCAGGTTCGCTCGACACAAAAAAGGTATTCTCTGTTGAGAAACAAGGCATTCGCTTTAGCGCGTACGATTTCACAAGCCAACCACACGTTCGTCTGCGATTGTACATGGTCCATCGTCCTAAACTCAAGAAGACGGAAATGGTGACGCTCAAGGTTTTGGATGAACAGGGATGGAAAGAATGGTTGGCCGCTATGCGAGTGGGATTTGCCGATGAACTTGATGACCAGACGCTACCTGACCCGGATAAGAAGGCTTTCCAGAGTAAGCAAGAACTTTTCAAAAATACAAAGCGTGTAATGGCATACTTTGCACCACGCGGCATCGGACTGACTGCCTGGAACCCGGACGAACGCAAACAAACGCAAATCCGCCGGCGGTTTATGCTGTTGGGGCAGACGCGGGACGGCATGCGGGTATGGGACGTACGACGCGCGACTCAGGCGATACGGACAATCGATTCACTGAGTGACACACCGATACAATTGCGAGGCAAAAAGAATATGGCCGGCATCGTCTTGTATGCTTCCTTGTTTGAGCCCAGTATTGCCCGGCTTGACCTGTGGGATCTACCAAACTCACACCGTGACGGGCCGACCTTCCTCAATGTCCTACGGTATCTGGACATGCCCCAAGCCGTGGCAATGGCAGCCGAACGCAGCCGGGTAAGGCTCTATCAGAAAGACGATTCCGGATGGCAGTTCCCACAAGCTGTCGCCCAAAAAATGGATTGGACGGAAAAGCAATTTCAAGTCTTGGCAGTATCGAACGAACGTGAGCCATAACCTTTGAATTTGGGATTTATTATGAGAAGACGTGAATTCCTTAAAGCGGCCGCCGGTACAATTCTTCTGCCCTTATGGAGTTGGGCTAAAGAGATACCCGGCGAGCTTAAAATCACCCGTATTGTTGGTTTTGACCTGGTTAGCGAACGAGCCAAGCTGGCCGGCAAGAACTCTCGACGTGATGTGCACGGCAGACGGGCTGCCGACCGAATGGTTCGGCTTTTCACGAATATGGATTTGGAAGGAATCGGTAACTGTCGTGCAGGAAAGAGAGAACTTGCCCAACTGTTAGGAAAGGACCCTCTGATTTTTTACAAAGGTGCAAATCGGAGGATGACCGGCCCGTTAGGTGCCGGGACGATGCCGCTCTGGGATTTGGTTGGGAAGGTTTTGAAAAAGCCGGTTTACAAACTATTAGGAGGAGCAGGTCCTAAACGGGTCCCTGTTTATGACGGGTCGATTTACTTTAGCGATTTACTTCCACAATACAGTTCCAAACCACTCGACCGCTTCAAAGAAGAAATCGATATGGGAATGGCTATCGGGCACCGCGCCTTCAAAGTGAAAATCGGGCGAGGAGCTAAATGGATGCCGCCCAAAGAAGGTTACGCTCGTGATGCTCTCGTACTGAAAACCATCCGTCAACACGCCGGGCCAAAGATTCTCGTCGGTGTGGATGCCAACAACGGTTACAATTTGGCGAAGACCAAACGGCTTATGGAGGAACTACCCAACTATAATTTCGCCTTCTTAGAGGAAATGTTTCCGGAGCAGGTTGAGAAGTGTCTGGAACTTAAACGTTTTATCCGCCGGCACGGCTGGAAAAGCCTCGTGGCAGACGGCGAGACCCAGAGCAAGCTGGACGCCTACAAACCATTCATCGAGGCCCGTGCAATCGACATATTCCAGGGGGACATGAATCGCTTTAGCTTCGAAGGCATCCTGACGGAGGCTTCCTGGTGCAGGCCTCAGGGATTGCAAGTGGCCCCTCACAACTGGGGCTCCCTCGTGGGTTATTATATGCAGCTGCACGTTGGGCGGGCCATCACCAATTTCTATAGAGCAGAACACGACCCTCTTTCGAACGCGGTACTCATTGCAGATGGTTACGATATCCGGAACGGCTCGGCCAGCGTGCCGGATGCACCGGGATTCGGTCTGAAAATCGACGAGGACAAGTTCGCCTCAACTGTGCGCGTAAACTTCGACCTCAAGATTTGACAGAGCAATCTTTACCAATGCCGTATGTTATGGAACAACCGTTCAACGAGAAGCCTTCGGCCAGGGGGCTACGAGTGAATCAGCCTCCGCACCGTACACCTGGCAAAGCTGGAGGCCGCTGCCCTGAGAGGTATAAAAGACTCGGCCATTCGATACAACCGCACCCACACATTCGCGTACGTCCACGCATGGCCCGGAAGAGACCAGCATGTTGGCGTTGGATGCGTCAATCATGTCCATATTGGGGCCGATTATGTAAGGCTCCGATAAGGTAAATCGGGTGCACGCATAGCCTTTGTCGAAGACAGACAGGATTTCCCCCGTCCGCTTGTCTATCAGGTAACTTGGTTTGCCGGTGGAAGCGTGGAAAAAAAGGAATTTGCGGCCTATGGTGACCACATTGACCGCCTTTGCGACCGGTTCCGACTGCCATATTAACGAGCCATTCTCCGCATCCAGACACCATACGTATCGATTGTTCGTTTTTTCATTTGGCCGATTGTAGCCGCCCAGATAAAGACGCCCATTCTCCGCGGAGATAGTGGTGCCCGCGGTAACATAGTATTTTGTCGTCAGCCAGATTACCCGGCCGGTCATTGGTTCAATTGCTGCGGTCAGGCCCTTTGCACCCGGAAGGCCTTTTCTCGTTTTCGCCGCGTAACCGAAAAAGCAGGAGTAGTAAAGCGTCCCGTCCATCAGACACAGACCGGCGTCGTTGCCACCGAAACCGAACTCAGAAAAATCTATCGTCCAAACCTCCCGGCCCGTATCAATGTCCCATGCCCTCACCAGAGGTTTTTGGTCTTTGGGATAATAAGGATTGTTGTGGCTGTATATCCAGCTCATTATCTCTGCTCCGTCAGGTGCCTTTATGGGTGTGCCCTTGTGGATGTAAGCCTTTTCCGTTCCCTGCGGTGCGTACTTACCTGTGCCGAATACATAAACGGCAAGGTTTTTGTATATAACCGGAGGCTGCTGCCGGCTCCAGCTTGGCGAGCCGGTGAAGGGAGCCTCCCACAGCAGCTTTCCTGTTGCCGCGTCGAGGCACCGCATACGGGATTTCTTCATCCCCGCTTGAGGGAGTAACAGGCGTTCCTTGTAGTAAATCGGAGAGGTAAAGGAGATATGTACTCCGGGCCAGTACCGCCTCCACATCAGTCGGCCGGTCTCCTGCTCGACGGCGAATATCTGGCCCTCTGCTGTGTGCGTGTACATTCGGCCTCCACCGCATACTGGAAGGTGCTTGAACGTGCCTTCGTAGCGGCGAATCCACTTGATTTTGAAAGGTGGGCTTATTCCCTGGTCATTTGCATTCGTACTCGCTAAGTTGCCGAAGTTGGTAAACCAGTCATACTTGGATTCGGTGAGCTTGCCGGTAAGCGGACTTCGAATCTTCCATAATTGAAGCTCTTTCGACGGCAGCGGTGCTGTGCCTCCCGGCCCCAGGACATACAGATACCCATCCTCACAGCCGAAGTAAATCCGGCCATCGCAAACTGTAACCGGAGCGGAGACGGCCTTGGCAAACGCGGTTTGAAATGACCAAACCTTACCACTGCCGGACAACGGCACGACGTAAAGACTACCATCCAAACCACCGTACACACCTGTTTCGCGAAGAAGAATCGGCGGCGCAATAGATGAATACCCGCCCAGGTATTGGGCTGGTTTCCCTGGAGAGTGCTTGCAGAAACCAAAGCCCTCCTCCGGTCGGCATCTGTACACATCCTGTCCGCGGACGCTCACCGAGGAGAAACTCAATAAGCCGGGGCGGTTTATCTCAGTCTGTGTTCCGGAGACATATTTGGTCTTAGCCTTGCTGTCACGGAGCCGTCCTCGGGACTCCTTAAGGAGAATTATCTCGACCCTGCCTGTATTGTCCCGCCGATGCCATTGTCGATAAATGGCACTATCTTCACCTATGCTTATCCCAAACGTGGATGGCTTCTCAGAACCTGCATACGCCGGCACCTGGGCCATCCCCTGAAGCTCCGCCCGACTGCCGACGTCTTCCAGACAGACCGCCGACCCACCTGCAGGAACAACAAGCATCTTACCGTACATCGCTATGTTCCTTGAGCAGCAGAACTGGTCGCGCCACGTAACCCTTCCTTTTTTGTGCCTGTACCAATCCTCGCCGCTCCAGCGATTACCGTTGAAGTCCATAATCTCCCTGACGTAATCCCAGAACCAGCAGATTGTTCCATCGGGTTCAAGGGCATAGATTTGTGAGCCGAGTGTCGCAAAGTACACGCGGTTGTTGGCTACAACAGGAGTGCTGAAGATTGGCTCGCCGCAGGCGATTTCCCTGACCACAGCTCCATTTGTCCTGTCGAGAACATAGTAGGCCCCGGCCATCGTACCGAAGTGAAGGTACTGTCCCGCGACAGCCGGCGATGAGATATTATTATAGTTCGCTTTACCGCCCGGACTCTCGAACTTCCATACAACTCGCAGTGTCGCAGCGTCGATGCAAAAAGCTACTCCTGCTCCGTCCACCACATAAACGCGCCCGTCCGCCACCACGGGTGCAGTAAAGACAGCGTCCGTCAGCGGGACCGCTCCAATCAATCCGAGCGGAGTGGTTACGGTTCTATCAGGCACATTTCCCGAGTGCCTGCAATCGCATTTGAACTGCATCCAGTCCTCGGCGGCAGCCGCAGCCGTCATCACCATCAAAGTCAGTAAAAGAACCATCACAAATAAACAACTCTTTGTTCGCAGTGAACCAAACATATTGTATTATCCTCCCTATTGTACCGGCTCCAGCATTCCCAGACGCCAGGGGATTTGGCCATACTTCTTTCCTGCTTTTGCTTGGTCGCTTACTCCCTGGAACAGGAATCTCAGGTGAACAGGATCTACCTGCAAAGTTTGGTCGAAACCATCTCTAATAAGCTCGCCGTGGCTAAATGAGTCCGTCCAATGCGTGCCTGTGTGCCGGGTATTGACAGGGCCGGCGAACGGCTTGTCCTTTGTTGCCGCCAGCGGCGTCCACTGGCCGTCGAGCTTCTCGGCGAGGTAGGCCTTGTAGTACCGTCGGCCGCCCGCCTGTGCTTCGACTACGGTCAAATACTTTTTCAATCCCTTCAAATAGTATGTGTGACTCGCCTCGAAGATGTCACCTCTGATAGCCAGGACCGGTTCGGACCAGCCCTTAGGGAATTCTATCAGCGTTGTCTCCTCACGCCACATCCGTCCGTCGAGTGTGGTGAAGAACAGATACGCCCTGGCATCGTCACAGATTACCCAGAAATCCAATCCAGCCTTTCCATTGGCACGCTTGTGCCCCAGAGGCCGCAGCTTGCTCCAGGAAGAAGGCTCGGCAATGTCCGTAGTAGTGGCATACGCCGCCCCATACTGGGGGTCCCATGATTCGTCGCTGGCCTGGCAGATGAGATACCACTTCTTGTGCGGCCTGAAGTAGAACACCTGCGGTGCGCAGAAATATCCATCGGTGAGTTTCAACATACGTCGCTTGCCAGTGTTGACCTTTTTCCAATCCTTAAAACAAAGGTACTCTATTTGGTGGGACCGCTGCTTACCGCGGATAGTGCAGAACAAGTGCCAGCGTCCCTTGTAGTAGACAACCGTAGGGTCTTTAATAGAATAGAGCGTGTCAGTGGGATGGTTCGCAGTCCTAACCAGTGGTGGACTGATAGTCCACCTGAATCGCCCGGCTAACAGAGCGTTGACAGCACGCAGGCTGTCAGAGCCGGAACCACTGGGGATGACGGCTGCGTTCGTCAGTAAGACTTGTGCGAAAAATATAGCCGACAGAACAACCGGTGTAAAAGCTGCCATATTCGACCTCCTCGTGTACTCCGCTATTATGTTACTGAAATTTTAGTGGCTCCATCCCGGAAACAACTCACATAAAAATACACACACAGTAAAAAGAGTAATCGAGAATGGAAAGAACAGCAAGGGTCAAATTACGAAAAGAGCAAATGTTTCACCCCGCACCAATTGCCCTCGAACCGGCTTGAAAGCGTTGGTTGAAGGCACAAATGTTTCCCCGCACCAAAAAGCCAAGTCTTTCTCATCCCGTTTTGGTTCAGGATGTAAAACTGCAATTAACGAAGTACCTTTTTGGCGCGGGGCCAATTGGTGCGGGGTAATTCCTGGAAAATGAGCTTTCCCGCAGAAACAGACAGGCCGAACATTTTATGCTTGCAATCTGCTTCGATGAGATTATACTTACTTGGCAAGGGCCTGCTTGAGGTTTTTTACCAAAAAGTAATGCCCACGTATTTTGCCCTCTCACGGAGGCATGAGTTTAATCCGTCAAGCTTCGTTGCGGATTAATGTTATAGAAACGTGAGATGGTCTCTGCAAAGTGAATATTGATTTAGGAGAACGTGCGATGACAACTTCAAGCTCTTTTCATTCGAATGTATGCCTGTTCCTGTGCATCTTTCTTGTCGGTGCGGGCGCCGATGCAGCGGATTGGCCGACCTATCGCCACGACAATGCGCGGACCGGGTGCACGCGCGAGTCACTTTCAACACCACTGGTCCTGCAGTGGGTTTACACACCGGTCCATCCTCCCCGTCCGGCCTGGTCTGGGCCGGCCGAGCGCCCAAGAGAAGGTTTCAGACAGCGCCATCGTGTCATTTTTGATGACGCCTTCCAAGTAGCCGCAGTGGATAAGCTGGTATACTATGGTTCTTCGGCAGACAATAAGGTCTACGCCCTCGACGCGGCCACAGGCCAAGAACGCTGGTCCTTCTTTACCGGCGGGCCCATTCGCCTAGCACCGACGGTCTGGAAAGACCGAGTATTTGTTGGCTCGGATGACGGCTTCGTTTATTGTCTAAAAGCGTCCGACGGAGAGGTAATCTGGAAAAAACGCGGCGGCCCAAACGACGAAAAACTTCTCGGAAACGGCAGCATGATTTCGCGGTGGCCTATCCGGACCGGAGTGCTCATCGACGACGGTATCGCCTACTTTGCCGCCGGGATATTTCCACATGAAAACGTTTACCTCTATGCCGTCCGTGCCGACGACGGCAAACTCATCTGGAAGAACGATACCATCAGCCAGGAAAGCGCAAACCGCAACGAGCTTTCACCGCAAGGATACCTCCTGGCCAGCAAGAGTCAGCTATTCATTCCGTCCGGCAGGTCGCTGCCCGAAGGCTTTGACCGCCAAACCGGACAGTTAGTCTTCAACCGCAAACTTGGTTGGCGCGGCGAGCAAGCTGGAGGCCTTATTGGGGGCACGTATGCCTTGCTGGCCGATGAACAAGTCTATACGGGCACGCAGTATCACCTATTGGCCCTCGACCAGAAGACCGGCAGGACGGGCTTTGGCTGGTTCCCGGGCCGACGGCTTGCGGTAGTAGGCGATATGGCTTATCTGGCAACAGGACAGGAACTTGTAGCTATGGACCGCTCGCCCTACGCCAAGGCCAGCGTACGGCGAAATGCCCTGGAATACAAAATCAAGGGGCTTCGCAGCTCCGTCAGAAGAGCAAGCGGCGACAGACGCAGCAAACTTGCGCAGGACCTAAAGGCCTCCGAAGAGCAGCTTGAGCAGCACCGACGTAAAAATATCGCCCCCACAATCAAGTGGCGAGCACCTTGCACGGCAGACAGCGAGTTGATAGTTACCACCAACCATGTTTTTGCCGGCGGCCAAGGACAAGTAAGTGCTTTCAACCGCCAGAGCGGCAAGGTCATTTGGAATGCAACAGTCGAAGGCAAAGCACGGGGTCTGGCCGTGGCTAACGGGCGTCTCTACGTCAGCACCAATGAAGGAAAGATTTATTGCTTTGCTTCAGGCAAGATAGCGAAAAGGAAAACCCCCGTGACCCTGGTGTCGGCCCTGCCGGTCGTCAATCCTTACCCCGAAGACAAACTCACTACAGTCTACGACGCCGCTGCCGAGGCCATCATTATGGAAACGGGAGTTAAAAAAGGGTATTGCCTTGTTATCGGCGCAGAACGGGGCCGACTGGCCTATCAACTCTGCAAACGGACAGAACTGACGATTATCGGGGTGGAACCCGATGCGGAAAAAGTCCGGGCGGCAAGGCTGGCCCTCGATGCAGCCGGGCTGTATGGCAAACGGGTAACAATCAACCAGGGCAAGCTTTCCGCGCTGCCATACTCGAACTACTTCGCCAACCTTGTTGTTTCTGACACTCTGCTTCTGACCGGCAAGATTCCCGGCAACCCGTACGAACTTGCGCGGCACCTGAAGCCCTGCGGTGGCGTCATGTGCCTTGGCGTTGGCGGCAACGCACCTGCCCAGGCCAAATCCTTGTCCTCCGAACAGCTCGAGAAGTGGCTGGCACAATTGGAATTGGGGCAGTGCCGAATAAGCGAGACAAACGGACTGTGGGCAACATTGAAGCGAGGCCCGCTGCCGGGCGCCGGCAAGTGGACGCATCAATATGCCGAGCCGGGCAACACCGCTTGCAGTGACGACCTGGCCCTGGGCGGGCCGCTTGGGCTGCTGTGGTTTGGCGAGCCCGGGCCCTCGCCGATGGTCAATCGCCACGACGCAGCCGCTGCACCGCTTGTGGTCAACGGCCGAACCTTCATCCAGGGCGAGAATATTGTCATGGCATACGATTCTTACAACGGCAGCCTGCTGTGGAAGCGCAACATACCCGGCGCTATGCGCACAAGGTTAAAGAGAACCGAATGCAGCAATCTGGCTGCTTCGGAAGATAGTTTCTTCGTCGCGGTGGGCCACAAATGCCTTCGGCTCGATTCCGAAACCGGCGAGACCCGCGCAATTTATCAGGTACCTGCCGCTCTCGAAAGTACATCCGGCAAATGGGGATATCTGGCCTATGTTGACGGTATCCTCTACGGCAGCACGGAAACAAAAACGGGTGTCTCAAGCTCGGTTTTCGCCATCGATGAACGAAATGGAAAACCCCTCTGGACATACGAAGGGAAAAATATTGTCAACCTGACTATTGCTGTCGGAGATGGCTGGTTCTTTTTCATCGACAGCTCTCTGACACCCGAGCAGCGGCAGGCGCTGCTGGAGCAAAAGAAATCCCATTTACAAAATCTGACTGACGAGGAGGCGAAGAAAGCCGAGCAAAGAACAAAGAAACTCGATGCACGCCTCGCCATTGCACTTGATGCTCGTACGGGAGGCAAGATTTGGGCAAAGAGCGTCGATGTAACAGACTGCAGCAGAATTGGAATAGGCGGCGGCGAACTGACGGCTATGTATCGGGACGGGATATTGGTCTTGTGCGGCGCCAATGCGAATGGCCATTACTGGCGGCAGTTCCTATCCGGTGAGTTCTCACGCCGACGTCTGGTTGGACTGTCGGCCAAGAATGGTAAAGTGCTCTGGGCCAAGGACGCCAACTATCGGCATCGTCCTGTCATTATCGGCGACACGGTTTTCGCCGAGCCCTGGGCTTTTGACCTGAAGACCGGCAAGCAAAAGATGCGCCGCCACCCACTGACCGGTGCACAGACGCCGTGGCAGTTCCTGAGGCCGGGCCATCACTGCGGTGCGATTTCAGCCTGTCCACAAATGCTTTTTATGCGTTCAGGTTTTACCAGCTACTATGACCTGCGCGATGACAGCGGTATTCGTCATTTTGCCGCACACCGCCTCGGATGCTGGATTAATGCCATCCCCGCCGATGGACTTGTCCTCGCTCCCGAAGCCAGCGCCGGCTGCGTATGCCTGTTTCCCATAATTTGTTCTCTCGCTCTTGAACCACGCCCGGACCACGAGCGATGGGGTATCTACAGTGCCAGCGGAGACAACACGCCCGTTCAACGCTTAGCTGTCAACTTGGGTGCGCCGGGCGACAGACGGGACGCAGACGGACAACTCTGGCTTGGATACCCTCGACCCGGCCTGCCCGGAGACCGCGCGGCGATGGGCTTCTCGCTTAAACTGCAAACCGAATTTCTTGAAGGTGGCGGATACTTCCGCCGCAGCACCGAAGCTGAACCTGTAGCTGGAAGCTTGCCGGCAGATGCCGGATGGGTGTTCACCTCCTGTGCACGTGGGCTCAAACGCTGTGTGGTGCCGGTTTTAGGTAAGAACGACAAACCGGCCAAATACACGGTCCGACTCTACTTTGCTGAGCTGGAAAACAAAAAAGCAGGCGAGAGGATATTCGATGTCAAGCTGCAAGGCGAGACAGCCCTTGGCGCTTTTGATGTTATGAAGGAGGCCGGCGGTTCTCACCGAGCGATTGTGCGGGAGTTTGAGGGTGTTCAGGTTAGCCACGACCTGGAAATCGAACTCGTTCCCAAAGACGAGACAGCCTCATCGATGAGCGAGGCGCCAATTCTATGTGGTGTGGTAATGACACGCGTAGGGGCGGTTCGCGAACCGCCCGTACAATGACGGAAGTCCCTGGTACTCCGCCGGAATGCGTCCCCAAGCGGACTTACGGAGAATAATGGAGGACACAATGAATCAAGACGGTTATAAAACCAAAACGAACCCCGGCCCTCCTCAAGTTTTGAAAAGGATGGGCCGGGCGAAACCGAGATTATTCAATTTGGTTTTGGGTATAGGTCTTCTCGCTGCACTTATTGTGTGCGGCAATGCAAAGGCCCAAATGGCCGGGCAGCAAAGTTCCGGCAGCACGTTACATCTGGTATCCATTAAACCGACCGTGTTCTTCATTAAAGAGAGAAACGCCCTGCTGCAAATGGTAGAGGTCAACATTGAAAACACGTCCGAGCCCGTGGAAGCCGGCCTCGACGTCCGGCTCAATGGCAAGCACAAAATCACGGCTCTCGGCAAGGTGAAAAATGGCAAGACAACTTTCCAGGTCTATATTGCTGATAAGCTTGAGCCGGGGCCGGTTGAGTTTATTCTCAAGGCCAAGGGGAAAGTGCAGGACCATCGTAAGTCAACGTGTCAACCTAAACGACATTGGCAAGTCTGTATAGTGCCTATCACACATCACGACCTCGGCTATACGGACACAATCGAAAACGTTCTAAATAAATACGACGGTTTCTATGACGACATTTTGCGGTTCTGCGAGGAGACGGAAGACTGGCCGGAAGAATCGAAATACAGGTACACGCTTGAGGGGACCTGGTCAATACAGCATTTCATCGAGAACAGACCGAAAGATGTCATTAACAAACTCGGAAAGTACATCAAGGAAGATAGAATTGAGATTGGCGCGTTCTTCGGCAATGAGATAAGTGCGTTGTGCAGCCACGAGCAGCTTATCCGCTTGATGTACCCATCGTTTCGATTGAAGCGAACAACAGGTGGGCGGATTCTTACAGGTTCGATTACCGATGTTCCCGGTTTGAGCTGGGGTTTGCCGACGGTGCTTGCCGGGGCGGGCGTGAAGTATTTCTTTGCCGG
>Ga0114922_10000748_pt1 | contig 31246 bp, 26 predicted proteins | sample AartaG_FD_100975 | JGI IMG/M metagenome (GOLD analysis project Ga0114922, IMG submission 100975) | Deep subsurface microbial communities from Aarhus Bay to uncover new lineages of life (NeLLi) - Aarhus_00045 metaG | ecosystem: Environmental > Aquatic > Marine > Oceanic > Sediment | place... | reverse complement strand
TAATTTACATTGCAAAATATTTAAACGCTTCATATACAAGAAAAGCGGGCCAAACAATAGCTTTTAAAATACCAAGTACCCCAAGCCAGAAGGTAGTGGCATGGGAAATAAAATAAATTGCTGCTCCTATTAATCCCAGACCATAAACAGCACCTGCTGGTGCATTTTGATGAACTTCTTTTTTCACTTTTTCCTCCTTAATTTTTTTCAGTTTAAGAGATATTGATTACTAAATTAATGTGAAAATATTATTTTCAAATGTAAAATCCAAAAAGGATTATTTATTTCAGTTTCAGACAATAAATTGTAGGTTTAGCAATTTTATTTATCAATGTATTCTTTAACTTCATATTTTAATGCTTTTAAAGTGAGTACGACGTCAATCAACAGGAAGATGGACGATATTATAATCCCTGCTATGCTTAAAATAAGTAAGATCCCCCCTATGATTTTAAGATCCGCCTGTAAAATATTTATGATAATAAGCACAGGTATGATAAGGCTGCTTGTTAAAACACTAAATGAAATTGAGGCAATAGACGAACGAAGTATTCTACTTCTTTTATAAAGAATTTGAAGTTCGGTAATCTTTACATCCTTTCTCTTTATCTTTTCATTGTCCAATTCACTCACAATAATTCTTGATCTGTCAATAGTCCGTCCCAAACGGCTTGCTAATGTTAATAAGATAAGTCCTACTCCTGATATTAAAGCAACAGGAGTTATGCTTAAACGAAGGATATCATTAAACGAATAGGTAATGTCCATTTCAATTTTTATTTACTAAATTAATATTTATTTCAATTTATCCTGCATTACGTAAGAACGGCCTTTTTGAGAATAATGCAAGTGACCTATTGACCCGGCTTCACCCGGTTTTCCTTTTATTACTTCAAACTTTTCCAGATAGGTTGTCCAATATGGGAAATTGTCAGGATTCATCAAAGCCTTTATAACAATGTCGATCGGCTGATTGATAGTAGTGCTTATTTTAAATGCTGTCATTTTATTTTTTCATTTTTTCTTTTGCTTCTTTAACAACTTTATAATTAGCCCTTTCATCCCAAATCCTTAACTACCATTTGAATTGTTTCTTTGCTCCTGTGTGCAAGTAGCAATTCCTTGTTTACCATTACACGATTTATTGTTGTATCATCATAATAACGAATAGTAATAAGTTCAAGTCCCGTTTCATATGAAATATCAAAGTCTTTTTTCAGATTTTCAACAACCGGGTTAATTCGGGTCCGGTCGTTATTTACACATACTTTAAAACTGATTGCTGTATTTTGCATTAAATTAATCTTCAGTCCGTATTTTGCAAAGCAGCCAAATATAATTTCAAGATTATTTTCGGCGATAAATGAAAAATCCCTTGGATATATCTGTATCAATACCTGGTTCATTTTAAAAATGAAGGAAGGTATTAATTTTTCATAAGTGTCATCTCCAACTGTTGTGCCTGATTCTTCAGGTTCTAAAAATGACTTAATCTGCAGCTTAATATTCTTTCTTTGCAAAGGTTGAATTGTTTTCGGATGAATTACGCCTGTTCCATAATAAGCAAGCTCTATTGCATCGAGATATGAGATTTTATCGAGTTTAATAGTATTATCGAACCACTTGGGATCGGCATTCAGTACCCCGGAAACATCTTTCCATATTATAATATTTGTGATATCCAGCAGGTAAGCCAGTGCTGCCGCTGTAAAGTCAGAGCCTTCCCTGCCTAATGTGGTTGAAAGATTACTTGTTGTCGAGGCAATAAATCCCTGGGTAACATAAATTTTTTCACTTTTAAAGTTAAATGCATCTTTTACAAGTTTTTCAGATATTTCCCAATCTATATTGGCTTCACGAAAACTATTATCTGTTTTAAGATATTTCCTGATATCTATCCATTTGGTATCCAGTCCAAGTGATTTAGTGTAAGCCTCAACAATTTTTGTTGATAATATTTCACCTGTACATATTATCTGGTCATACTCAAAATTATACTGTAATGAATGCTCCTGGCTAAGTTTATTTTCAAGCTTGTTAAAAATTTCTTCTACTTCATGATAAATAATATTGCTTTTATCAGGAAACAAATTATCCAGTATTTCATAATGATATGATTTCACATTCTCTAATGCAGCATGAACCTCCGGATTATTATCAAAATAATATTCCGTTACTTTTTCCATGGCATTTGTCGTTTTACCCATTGCTGATATGACAACAATAATCCGTTCGTTATATTTTTTCAATATTTTAGCAAGATTTCTAACTGCATCCGCATCTTTTATTGATGCACCTCCGAATTTAAATACAATCATATTTATTTATTAAAATATCTCATAGTAAAATATAACAAGATAACTATTCCGGATAAATAATTCCTTACTTTATTTCTGATTTTTTAATCAGATCAGCTTACTTTGCACAAATTATTTAAGATTTATGGTATGAAGCTGAAAGAGATCACTAATCTTTATAAAAAACATCCCAACATATCTGATTTTCTTCATGAGTTAAGAGCCTCACGCGATACTAAATTTCATCTTAAAGGATTGGCCGGTTCATCAAAGTCTGCGTTTATTGCCGGTATTACAGAGCAGATTTCAGGAGGAAATATATTCATATTCCCCGATAAAGAAGAATCTGCATACTTTTATAACGATTTGATTAGTCTGCTGGGAGATAAGGATATCTTGTTTTTCCCGTCATCATATAAACGATCAATTCAATACAACCAGGTTGATAACGGAAATATCATTCTCAGAACAGAAGTACTTAATAAACTTTCTTCTGCAGACAATAAAAGCCAGGAGATATCAGATAATTATTGCATAGTTACATATCCTGAAGCGCTAATTGAGAAAGTCATAACCCAGGATCAGTTAAAGAAAAATACACTTCAGCTCATCAAAGGTGAAAAAATTTCAATAAATTTCATTCGTGAGGTTCTTGAAGAATATAAATTTCAAAATGTAGATTTTGTATATGAACCAGGCCAATATGCAATCAGGGGAGGAATAGTTGATATTTTTTCATTTTCCGGCAATTTACCATACCGCATAGATTTTTTTGGGGATGAAGTTGATTCAATCCGGACGTTTGATTTAGAAACACAACTGTCAAAGGAATATTTGAAAAAAATCTCAATTCTGCCTAATACTCAGGATATTACTATAATTGAAGAAAGGGAGCCCCTTCTTGAATTTATTTCCGAATCATCAAAAATATGGATTTCAGAGCTTAAGTTTACTGCTCACAGAATAAATGAAATATTTGAAAAAACAGTTTTAACGAATGAAAAAGGAGAAATACTGCAAGCTGAAAAAAATCAACTATTAACTTCCGGAGAAAATCTTCTAAAAAAAATTAATGATTTCACTGTAATTGAAACAGGACAAAAATCTTATTACTCATCAGAAAAAAAATATTACTTCAACACAGCACCTCAGCCGTCTTTTAACAAAAATTTCAACTTATTAAATGACCGGTTAAATAATTTCACAAATGAAGGTTATGTTAACTATATTCTTTCTGACAGCGAAAAACAAATTGAACGTCTGACAACTATATTCGCTGATATTAACGTTAATGTTAAATTCAATCCAATATTAAAAACTATTCATAAAGGATTTATTGATCACGATTTACGAATCTGTTGTTTTACTGATCATCAGATTTTTGACAGATACCATAAGTACAAGCTCAATAAATATTTTTCAAATAAGGCTGCATTAAGTATTAAAGAAATTAAAGGCTTACAACCGGGGGATTATGTAGTACATATTGACCATGGGATTGGCATATTCGGAGGTCTTGAAAAAATAGAAAACAATGGCAAATTTCAGGAATCTGTCCGCTTAGTATATAAGGACAATGATATTTTATATGTCAATATCCATTCGTTACACAGGATTTCGAAATACAAAGGAAAAGATGATACTCTGCCAAAAATTTATAAACTCGGGACAAGAACCTGGCAAAATCTTAAACAAAACACCAAAACGAAAATTAAAGATATTGCTAAGGAGCTTATTGCTCTTTATGCGGAACGAAAAGCAGAAAAAGGCTTTTCATTTTCTGCAGATTCATATTTACAGGAGGAATTAGAGGCATCATTTATATTTGAAGACACTCCCGATCAACTTCAAGCCACAAAATCAGTGAAAATAGATATGGAAAACCATACGCCTATGGACAGGCTTATATGCGGGGATGTTGGATTTGGCAAAACTGAAGTTGCCATTCGTGCAGCATTTAAAGCGGTTGCCGATAGTCACCAGGTTGCGATTTTAGTACCAACTACAATATTGGCTCTTCAGCATTATACTACATTTAGCGAAAGACTAAAAGACTTTCCCTGTAACGTTGATTATATCAGCCGGTTGAAAAAAGCTAAAGAACAAAAAGAAACGCTGAATAAGCTGGAAGAAGGGAAAACAGATATCTTAATCGGAACTCACAGGCTTCTTGGAAAAGATATAAAATTTAAAAATCTCGGATTATTGATAATTGATGAAGAGCATCGATTCGGAGTTGCTGCAAAAGAAAAACTGAGACAGCTAAAATCAAATATTGATACCCTTACTTTAACTGCCACGCCAATTCCCAGAACATTACAATTTTCCATGATGGGAGCCCGGGATTTATCAATCATTAATACTCCTCCACCTAATCGCTATCCTATTAATACAGAACTTCATACATTTAATGAAGATATAATTAAAGAAGGTGTTGAATATGAAGTTTCCAGGAACGGGCAGGTTTTCTTTCTTCATAACAGGATACAAAACATGAGTGAGATAGAAACTCTGATAAACAGATTGTGTTCTAATGTTAAAACAATTATAGCTCATGGTCAGATGGACGGTAAAAAACTGGAACAAATTATGCTTGACTTTATTAAAGGAGATTATGATATATTAATTACAACAACAATTATAGAATCAGGATTAGACATTGCTAATGCCAATACAATTTTTATTAATAATGCCCACCATTACGGACTAAGTGATTTGCATCAGCTAAGGGGCCGGGTTGGCAGATCAAATAAAAAGGCTTTCTGCTATTTATTGGCTCCACCATTGACTTTTATAACTCCTGAAGCAAGAAGAAGATTAAAAGCAATCGAAGAATATGCCGAACTTGGCAGCGGTTTCAATCTCGCACTTCAGGATCTTGATATCAGGGGAGCCGGAAATTTACTTGGAAAAGAACAAAGCGGATTTATAGCAGATATTGGATTTGAAACATACAATCGTATTCTTAATGAAGCAATACAAGAAATAAAAGAAAATGAACATAAAGATTTATTTGTAAATGAAGATGTTCAGGATGAAATGCCGGAACATCTAAATAAGTTTATTGATGATTGCCAGATTGATACGGATCTTGAACTGCTTTTTCCTGATGATTATATCACAAATATCCCGGAAAGGATTTTCCTATACCGAGAATTAGATAATATTAAAACGGAAGATGAGCTTCAAAAATATGAAGCTCACCTGGCAGACCGATTTGGCAAATTGCCGGAACCAACAAAAGAATTATTATCAGTTGTGAGATTACGATGGATGGCTGTTGAATTAGGCTTCGAAAAAATTATCCTTAAAAACCAAAAACTGATTTGCAATTTTATATCTGATCAGAATTCTCTATATTTTAAATCACAAATATTCGCTAAAATATTGTCATTTGTTCAAAAAAATCCTGATTCCTTTAAAATGAAAGAAAAGAATAGTAAACTGACTCTGACTATAAATAACATTAATACTATTAGTAAAGCATCAAGTTTTTTTCAGAAAATTTTGAATTCCTTAAGCATCCCTCAGCCCCAGCCTTAGCTTCAGCTTCGTCTCGCCGCATGCGAGACGACTTATTTTTTTGTCTGCCTTGATTTTTTGGTTACTTTTTTATCAAGAAAAAAGTAACAGAAAAGCCTGTCCGGCTCGAGGACATAAAACAAAATATTACAAATTTGTTATCGAAATTGTGAAGTATTACACCCAGGTTAGAACGGCAAAGAAGTTATTTCACAGGCTAAGTTTGCAAATCTGTGTTATTTTTGTAATTAACATTAGGGTAAATACTTAATAATATATCATAATATTACAGATAATTTAAAATCTTTGTTTACAAAAAAGATTTATATTTTAGAAAAGATAAAATTAAGAAAGCTTTTTATTGAATAAATAATCCTGATGAATCTTACAATTGATATAGGAAATACAAACAGCAAAATTGCATTGTTCGAGAATGATAAAATAATTATAACAAAGAAATATAAAGAGTTATCTAAGAAACAATTAAAAGATTTATACGGGCATTATAAATTCAATAACGTAATACTTTCATCTGTAAATATTAATAATATAGCAATTAATGAACTGGATCTAACATTGGATAATTTTATTGAATTAACTTACAATACACCCCTGCCAATTAAAAACCTTTACAAATCACCAAAGACTTTGGGAAATGACAGATTAGCAGCTGCTGTTGCGGCAAACAATATTTTCCCTGCTAATACAGTTCTTATAATTGATGCGGGAACAGCAATAACCTATGATATAGTTACTAATAATGCTGATTTTCTGGGAGGAAATATCTCGCCCGGTTTGAATATGAGATATAAAGCGCTGAATGAATTTACTTCTAACCTGCCTTTGCTGGAAGAATCTGACAATTCCCCGGATTTTGGAAATACAACTAAAAGTGCTGTTATATCAGGTGTTCAGAAAGGAATTATTTACGAAGTCGAAGGTTATATTAGTAAAGCGAGGAATTTATATAATAACCTGAAAATAATTCTTACAGGAGGGGATGTTAATTTTTTTGATAAAATGCTAAAAAAGACCATCTTTGTGGAACCAAATTTAATACTCATTGGTCTAAATCGTATATTAGAATATAATGTCAAGAATATTTAAAATATTTCTGCATATCTATTTTTTATCATTGTTCTCCATTGTTAATGGCCAATTTACAAGTCATTCGCCTTATTCGAAGTTTGGCATTGGAGATATTTTGCAAAAAGGATTTGCTCAAAACAGGGCTCTTGGTGGTATTGGTGTTGGTTTAAGGGCAAAAAACCGTATTAACTATCTGAATCCGGCATCATATAGTTCACAAGACACAATGTCTTTTATTTTCGATGTAGGATTATCAGGTAATTATTCGACGCTGGAAACAACAGAAACTAATCAAATAACAAGAGATATTAATGTAAATCATATTGCGATTAGCTTTCCTATTATAAAAGTCTGGAAATCAAGTTTTGGTGTGGTACCTTTTAGTAAAGTCAGCTATAATTTAATCAGTCAGGAAAATAGTGAAGAAAATCTAAACAGTTATAATATCCTTTATAATGGGAAAGGCGGAATTAACCAGTTTTATTTTGGGAACTCAGTACTAATTGGTAATCATGTTGCATTGGGAATGAACATATCTTATTTGTTTGGAATAATTGAACGCTCTAAAACTATTAGATTAACTGATTACACATACCAGGCATTTACAAATTTTAATGACAAAGTTAATATTGGCGATTTTTATCTTGATTATGGTTTACAATTTTTTTCTAATATCAATGAAAAGAATAAATTAACATTAGGGCTAACCTTTACTAATAAAACTAATATCAATGCTGAATATGACAGTTTAGCCGTTCGCGACTTTATACCGTTTAGAGCCGATACTTTTAACCGTGCAAATTACAGTAAAGAGACAATTCTTTTACCCAGGAAAATCGGAGTTGGACTTACTTATGAGTTAGATAAAAAGTTAACCATAGGTTTTGATTATATATCAGAAAACTGGGAGAAAGCATTATTCCCTGGTCAGGGTGACACACTGGCTAATAGTTCTTCATTTCGATTTGGACTTGAATATACTCCTATACCATTAACCACTGCAGTAAGAAGCAAATATTGGCAGCGCATAAACTTTCGTTTAGGAGGACATTATACAAAATCATTTCTATTAATAGGTGGAAATCAACTTGTTGATTATGGTTTAAGCCTGGGATTAGGTTTACCGTTGAAAAGCGAAAAAAAACTGTTCACAAATACTTCTTTCGGCATCACCTATGAATTTGGACAGAGAGGGACATTGGATAATGGCTTAATACAAGAAACATATCATTTATTATCAATTGGTTTAACTTTATATGATTTTTGGTTTTTTAAACCAAAATATGATTAAAAAAAGATTACTATGAAACTAAAATTTAATGCTTACTTATCATTTATAATTGTTGTATTTTTTACTTCAATCCAAATTTATTCACAGAAGGGAATTGATGATGGTTCACGTTTTGGCCACGGCGAAGATAGTATAAGATGCGTAAAGAACCTGTCGCTATATAGAGAATATGCCAGGCAAAAGATTTTTAAGGATGCCATCCCATTCTGGAGAGTAGTATTTACCGAATGCCCCAAAGCATCTAAAAATATTTATATTGATGGGGCAAAAATTTATAAATACTATATCGACAAAGAGAATGATGAAAATAAAAGATCCGCATTTATTGATACCTTAATGTTAATTTATGATCAACGCATAAAATATTATGGGGAAAAATGTAATGTTAGAGGCAGACAAGGAGTTAATCTTTTAAGATACCGGAGAAATGACGATATCAAATATATTCAACAGGGATACGATTATCTTAAGGAATCAATTAGTTTATGTAAAAATAAAACTTCAGAGGCAGTATTGGCTACTTTCATATCTGCTTCAATTACTTTATGCTCAAATGAGAAAATTGATAATACACAAGTACTGGAAGATTATTTAGCAAGTACAGATATTATAAATAGTAAACTTAAGAATAAGCCAGATGATGAATCTCTCAAAGATCTGCAGGAAAGTCTGGATAACAATTTTACTAATAAGCCTATCTGTAGCTGTGAAGTGTTGATCCCTGCATTTACAAAAAGATTGGAGGAAAATCCGTATGACGTTGAGAACTTAAAGATTATTACAAAAATCTTAAGGAAAAGTGATTGCTGTAGTGAAAATTTATTTTTCGTTGCTTCCAAAAACTTGCATGATTCACTTCCTTCGGCAGAATCTGCAGAAAATATAGCTATAATGGCTTTTGTTAATTCTAAATATAAGGAAGCTGCAAAATATTATAAACAGGCAGTACAACTTGAGAATGATGAATTAAAAAAAGCTGAATATTATTTAGGCCTGGCAAAAAGTTATTATAAGCTAAATAATCTTCAGGAAGCTAAAAATCTTGCTCTCAAAGCAGCAAACCTGAATAAAAATTGGGGAGAACCGTATTTGTTAATAGGACAAATATATGTTGACAGTAAAGATAATCTGTCAGAGGATTGCCTGCCAAATTCGGTCTACTGGATTGCTGTTGATAAATTCGTTGAAGCAAAAAATATTGATTCAAATGTCGTAAATGAAGCCAATAAATTGATTTCCACATATATAAAGTATTTCCCTACCAAAGAAAATGCATTTTTTTGCGGAGTTAATGAAGGAGATACTTATACAGTTGGCTCATGGATAAATGAAACAACCCAGGCACGCTTTTAGTTTTATTCTAACATATGAATTTTATTAGAAAAAATATTATTCTGTATTTAGCAATAATTTTTTTTGCTTTATCCTGTGAAAATGATATTGAAAAGATCAAAGCACTCACAAGTGAATTAGACATTCCCGAGCGAACGGGTTTTGATGTTGAAGTTACTTACAGTGACTCCGGCAAGCTTATTGGAAAATTGTTTACTCCTGAATTATATAAATATGCAAAAGAAAAAGAACCTTATATTGAGTTTCCTAAAGGTATAAAAGTAGTTTTCTATGATGAAAATGAAGAGTTTGAATCCTATATCCGAGCAAACTGGGCAATTTTTTATGAAAACAAAGAACTCTGGGAAGTAAGAAATGATGTTGTTGCAAGAAATGTAAAAAAGGGTGAGCAATTAAATACCGAACAGCTATTCTGGGATCAAAAACTTGGAATTATTTATACTGATAAATTTTCAAAAATAGTAAATGAAGACGGCACTTTTTATGGAGAGAACGGTTTTGAATCAAAAGAAGATTTATCAAAATGGAAATTGATAGGTTCGAAAGGAACAGTTAATGTAAGTGATGAATAACAGGATTAGTTACATATTTGAGATTATCTGGTTACTGCTTGCTGTGACCTGCCTGATTCTTGGGCTTCACAAATCTTATAAATCCGGGATTAATACAGCTTATATATTTTTTATTCTAGCTATACTTTCCTTTGCGATGTATTCTTTACGTCGATACATCAGAAAATCCCAAAAAAATAAATAAATTTGACAATTAAAGTTTTTAATTGTCTGTAGAAGATAAGGTTTAATTTAATATTATCTTTTATCACAAATCTATATATTAGAATTTACTTAATGGTCAGCAATTTTACTATTATAATTATCTCTATTATTTTCTCTGCCTTTTTCTCAGGGATGGAAATTGCATTTATTGTTTCTAATAAACTCAGGATTGAACTTGATAAAAAGCAGGGGATGTTTTATACCAGGATAGTATCAGTTTTTACTTATCATCCCGGGCAATACATTACTACAATGCTGATAGGCAATAATATTGCCCTTGTAGTATATGGCTTGATAATGGCTAAAATTCTGGAACCATTAATTATAAATTTCACATCCTCAGCTATTATAATACTCATCATACAAACAATTATTTCTACATTGATAATATTGATTACTGCGGAATTTCTACCAAAAACCCTGGTAAGAATTAATCCCAATATGGTATTAAAATATCTGTCGTCACCTGTAGTTTTCTTCTATATCATATTTTATCCGCTAACCAAATCAATTCTCTGGATCATTAACTTAATAATTGGAAATATAGTAAATGTCAGGCAATCTGATAATTATTATAGAAATTTGATTTTCGGGAAGATTGATCTTGATCATTTAATAAATGAAAACCAGGAAGAACAGCAAGAAAAAGTATCAGCAAAGAATGATATTAAACTTTTCCAGAATGCCCTGGATTTTTCAAATGTTAAGCTTCGGGACTGTATGGTTCCGCGAACTGAGATAGTTGCAATGGAGCTAAACAGTTCCGTTGATGAGCTTAAGCAAAATTTTATTGAAACCGGTTTTTCCAAAATATTAATATATGAAGAATCTGTTGATAATATTATAGGTTATTTCACATCCAAAGAACTATTTAAGAATCCTTCTGATATAAAATCAAAGCTGATTAATCTGTCGTATGTCGCTGAAACAATGGCTGCAAATAAACTCTTACGAATACTTATTAAGGAACACAAAAGTATTGCTGTAATTGTTGATGAGTTTGGAGGTATTTCTGGTATGGTAACAATTGAAGATATTATTGAAGAAATTTTTGGAGAAATCGAGGATGAACATGATATGATTGAACTTGTAGAAAAACAACTTAGTAATACTGAATTCATCTTTTCAGGACGCCTGGAAATTGACTATATAAATGACAAATATAACCTGGCAATTAAAGAATCGGATGAATATGACACACTTGCAGGCTTCATATTTTATCACCACAAAAGCATACCTAAGATGAATGAGCGATTTACTATTAATAATATGGAATTTAAAATCTTAACAGCCAGCAATACAAGAATTAAAGTAGTACATCTGAAGATTATTAATAATGGCTAGAACTCATGTTATCTGAAAAGTATTATAAAATAATACTCAATAATCAGCCTTAATTCTTTTTGTGAATATTATAAATTAGTATATTCGTAGCCTGAAATTTTAGGCCCCAAGAAAAACAGAGATTTATGGCAACATTACAAAATATAAGAAACCGCGCAGGTTTATTAATTGCAGTAGTAATCGGACTGGCTTTGCTGGCATTTGTGCTTGGAGATATGTTTAATTCCGGACAATCACTATTCTCAAATTCACAATATGAAATAGCAGAGATTGCAGGCAAATCAATTGCTTATAGAGATTACTTAAAGAGAGTCGATAACATGGCTTCAATTTATAAGTTTACCCTGGGAAGAACGTCTCTTGACGAACCGATGATGGATAATATCAGAAAGGATATATGGGATAAAATGGTTCAGGATTTTGTAATGGCGAAAGATTTTAAAGAACTGGGCCTATCCGTATCTGGTGATGAACTTTTTGATATGTTTCAGGGTTCCAATCCTCATCCTCTAATCAGACAGATTTTTACAAATCCTGAAACCGGTACAATTAACAGGACCCAGTTACTTAGATTTTTACAGCAAACACAGGAAGAGACTGAAAGTGATGAAAAAATGTTTAGAATGTATCTTGAGAATGAAATTCATAGATATACAATTTTTAATAAATATAACAATTTGATTAAGAAAGGTTTGTTTGTTACATCTCTTGAAGCAAAGAAAAGCAGAAACTGGACAAATAAGACCGTTGACTGCGATTATATTGTTCAGATGTTTAACACCATACCTGACTCTGCTATTTCTATTACTGAAAAAGATATAACAAATTATTATATGCTTCATAAATCTGATTATGAACAAAATGAAGCAAGGGATATTAAATATGTATACTTTGAAGTAATTCCTTCAGAAGAAGATTATAAAGAAGCAGAGAGATGGATTAATGAAATAGAACCTGAATTTCAAGAAGTTGAGGAGACAAAACAATTTGTTAATTTCCAGTCAGATCTACCTTATGACGATAGAAATTATACATATGATAGCATTCCTGAATTACTCAGGGATTATCTGTTTAATGCAAAACCGGGAACTACCTATGGACCATATTTCGAAAATGAATCGTATAAACTGGCAAAACTGGCTGTAGTAAATTATTTGCCTGATTCAGTAAAGGCAAGGCATATTCTACTTAGAATAGATAAGCAAAATGCCAGACAAATGCTTCATTTGGCTGACAGTCTTAAAAACATGATTATAAACGGCGCCGACTTTGCTGAATTGGCCAGAAATAACTCAGTTGACGGCTCTGCAAATGAAGGTGGTAATTTAGGATGGTTCACTGAGTATGATATGATAAACCTGAAATCATTAAGTGACAGTTGTTTTTTTGGTAAGACAGGTGATGTAAAAATAACATCATCGCAATTGGGCCTTCACATATTTGAAATACTCAGGCAATCGAAAAAAGTTAAAAAAGTACAAATCGGAATACTTGCAAGAAAAGTCGAACCCAGTGAAGAAACTGATCAATTCTATTATTCAAAGGCGAGTGAGTTTGCCGGACTTAACAATACTTACGATAAATTTAATACAGCAATAGAAGAACAAAACTTAATGCCCCGGTTAGCAAAAGATTTAACTGCTCTCGAGAAAAATATCTCAGATCTGGAATCACCAAGAAGCATGGTTAAATGGGCTTATAGCGCTAGTGAGCATGCTGTTTCAAGTGTGTTCAAATTTGCAAATAAGTATGTTGTAGCAGCAGTTGATGATGTAAGAGAAAAAGGATATGCCCCGGTCGAAGATGTTAGGGCTGAATTAGAAATCGAAGTGAAGAAAGAAAAGAAAGCACAGCAAATAATTGCAAATATCAGTAGTAAGCAAAAAGATATAAACTCACTGGAAGAATTGGCATCTGTTTTAAATACGCAAGTACAAACGGCGACAAACGTTAGATTTATTGCACGCAGCTTTGGTGGAGCGGGTATAGAACCTGTTGTAATTGCATCAGCATACTCATTGGATATTAATGAAATATCTGACCCTATAACCGGTAATAATGGAGTTTATGTAATTTCACCAACAAATATTAATGAACCGGAGGAGCCTGATGAAAAAGATATTATGAATGAGAGGGCATTAATTGAAAGAAATTTTGCTACACGTGTCTACTATTCGGCATATGAAATCTTAAAAGAAATAGCTAAAATTAATGATCTCAGGGCAAATTTTTATTAGTCTTTGCGTTAGGGAAATCCGGAAGTAAAAATATCTTATAGATATAATGATTTATGAAATACTACCCAGTATTTTCTTAACAATCTCCGCAATTAACCTATTATCAGCCTTACCAGCCAGTTCCTTAGAAGCTGTACCCATTACTTTGCCCATATCTTTAATTGAAGATGCATTTACTCTCTTAATAATTTCCTGTAACTCTTTTTCCAAATCATCATCACTAATTTGTTCCGGTAAATATTGTTCTATCACTTTAGCCTCTGCCATTTCATTCTGATACAAATCATCTCTTTCCTGGGATTTATAAATTGATGCCGACTCTTTCCTTTGTTTTATTAATTTTTGAATAATTTTTAGTTCTGCTTCGGCAGTTAACTGACCCGAGCTGCCTTTTTCCGATTTAGCGTGTATAAATGCGGTTTTAATGGCTCTGAGCGGTTCAAGCCTATCTTTTTCCTTTGCTAACATTGCAGCTTTAAGGTCTTCTGATACTCTATCAAATAAATTCATTGCTATATATTTATTTAATCAACATTATCATGCAGATAAGAATTATCCTTACGCAATTTAGCTTTTGAATCCTCATCATCGGATAATGAATATTTTGATATTTTAGATTCCTCTGAATGCTTAATATTTTTTAGATTAATATTCCTCCTTTTGTATGCCGGTTCGTTTTCCAGTTTGTCAATATAATTATTATTTTCCGGACTATTATATCTAAGTTCTTTAAGTTCTTCCTGCATTTTCTTGATATTTTTTACTCTCATCGACGCTTTCAATGAATCCACGGGCCTGCTGAATTTAGATGCTGCATTTTGCAATTTTTTTTCTTCGTATATATCAAACTCTATAGTTCGCTGTTTAGTAAAAGGCTCATCTTTATTATTTGATTGATCCCTATCATCTGCATTACCCACGGATTCTAATACCTTGCAATTCATTTGATCATCATCAAGTACAATTTTACGAAAATGTTTTTCTTTAACATAGATATCAGGAATACTCTTAGTACTAAAACCGGTTGCAATTATTGTTATACTTATATGTGATACAAGGGATTCGTCAATGCTGTTACCCCAAATCAGGTCTGTATCTGATCCTGTAGTTTCCTGAACATAGTCTTTTATTTTTTCAATTTCATCCATAGTAACTTCTTCATTACCTGAGGTTATGTTAATTAAAACATTTCGTGCGCCTTTAATATCATTATCATTGAGAAGAGGGGAATTTAGTGCCTCCTTTGCGGCCTGAATTGCCCGGTCCTCCCCTTCGGCCCTGGCTGATCCCATAATTGCCACTCCACTGTCCTTCATTACTGTTTCAACATCCGCAAAGTCAACATTAATACTTCCGGGAACTGTTATTATTTCGGCAATCCCTTTTGCTGCTATAGCTAATATATCATCTGCTTTTGCAAATGCTTCCGAGACCCTTAGATTTCCGTATATTTCACGTATCTTTTCATTATTAATTATTAATAAAGAATCCACATATTTTTCAATCTCAGCGATACCTTCCAGGGCTTGATTAATTTGTCGCTGACCCTCATTACTAAAAGGTATAGTAACAATAGCAACCGTCAATATTTTCAAATCTTTTGCTGCCTTGGCTATTATTGGTGCAGCACCTGTGCCCGTACCGCCACCCATTCCAGCCGTAATAAATACCATTTTAGTATTCCCGGGCAAAACTTCTTTTATATCATCAAGGTTTTCGATTGCAGCTTGTTTTCCTATTTCAGGTTTATTGCCTGCACCCCGTCCTTCAGTTAATGACTTTCCTAACTGGATTTTTACCGGAACAGGGCTATTGGCCAGAGCTTGTAAGTCGGTATTACAAACACAAAAATCAACATCCTTAATTCCCTGCCTGTACATATGATTTACAGCGTTACCCCCACCCCCGCCAACTCCAATGACTCTTATTATAGAAACCTGATTTACCGGAATATCAAAATTCATTAAATCATCCATGGCTTAAAATTTTTTTATTTAGAATTCTATCATTAATTTCTATAAATTCAATATTATGCCTATGTTCTGCAAGCTACCGGGATTGAATATTAAACAATCACATTTTTGCATCATTCTCTTCAATGAACATATTGCTCAGATCTTTGATTAAATCAACTATTTTATTTTTTGTTTTAGATTTCGTCGCTGCTACTTTCTTTTTGTCTCCCGCCTTATTGGTAATGCCCTTACCTGATTCTTTATTTTCCAGAATTTCATATCCTTTAAGCAACAAGCCAATACTTGTAGAATACATAGGTTGATTAATCTCCTCTAATGTATCACTGGCAATTAATTCACTTGGATATCCTATACGAACATCCATTCCCGACCTGTAGTTTACCAGCTGGGGCAAATATTTAAGTAATGATCCCCCTCCGGTCAGTACTATTCCTGCACTAAGTTTATCTATACAATCGGAATTTTCGATTTCAAATAATACTGCATCAATAATTTCCTCCATCCTTGACTGGATTATATATGCAAGGCTTTTAAAGGAAATCTCCTTAGGATCTCTGCCACTTATTCCTGGAATAGTTACAATTTTATCTTCCTGGGCCAAATCCCCTAAAGCAGATCCAAATTGTATCTTTAATGCTTCAGCCTGACGATTAAGTATTGAACAACCTTCTTTAATATCCTTTGTTACTACATTTCCCCCAAAAGGTATAACGGCTGTATGTCTGATAACATCATCATAATAAACCGCTATATCAGTTGTCCCTCCTCCAATATCAACCAAAGCTACGCCTGCTTCTTTTTCATCATTGGTTAGTACCGCAGATGAAGAGGCAAGAGGTTCCAGAATTAGCTGAACAACATCCAACCCAATACTTTCCACGCAATTTTTAATATTTTTTGCAGATGCTATCTGCCCTACGACAATATGAAAATTTGCTTCCAGCCTCCTTCCTGACATTCCTACAGGATTTTTAACTCCGGTTTCATTATCAACAATATAATTTTGCGGTAAGACATGAATAATTTCCTCCCCAACATCAATAGGAATTTTATACATCTCAGAAATCAGCTTGCTTTTATCGTCTTTCGAAATTCTTTTTTCAAAAGAATCTATATTAATATAGCCTCTGCTTCTGACACTTTTTATATGTTGGCCGGCGATTCCAACAAAAACTTCCGATAGTGTTGTCCCCGATTGTTTCTGAACTTCTTCAACAGTCGTGCGTATTGCATTAACTGTCTCTTCAATATTAAGTACAACACCTCTTTTCACTCCTTTGGACGGTGTTTTACTCATGCCCAAAATTTCTAATTTACCGTTATCATTTTTGGTTCCTACTATTGTAACAATCTTCGTTGTTCCAATATCGACGGCAGCTAAAAAATTATTTTTATGGTCCATAATATTATCTTTTTGTACAAATAACTTGGTTTTTAAATTTTAAATTTATTCTGGTGTATTTATTCCAGTCGGTTTTATTAAGATATTCCAAATAAAAAGTCTCTAGTTTATCAAACTTCTCTGCACAATAGGCAGTGTTACCAAACTCAATTATATGTGGCCCGACTCTGGGTATTATTTCAAACTCATACATATCATTTACATATATTTGAACAATCTGTGATCTCCAGAATTCATGTTCACAAATAAATTTAACCAGATGAAAGGCATCATATATTATCTTTTCTTTTTTATTAAAATTGCCAGTTTCAAGCTCCCATATATTATTGATTTTATGTATATTAAAAGGTTCATGAATATGCCCGCTTAATACTAATACATAAGGGCTGAAATTATCAGATACAGGGATTATCGTGCCGTGTTCTCCTAAATAATAGCTGTCATTTTTATTATTAATAATCCTCACCATGGGTTTATGCTGCGTAATTTCAATATTAAGCCTGCCTTTTGTAGTGAAATAAATTTCAGAATTACCTATTTTTTGATTATCCATTAATAATTTCTCTAATTTCTTAATATCAATTTCATTAACCGGATAACCTAAAATATTCAGATTTTCTTCTTCCAAAAGCGACATAATATTTGTCTTATTTAAAAATCTATTATTTAAACTATCCAATATGCTTATTTCAATTGTATTACATAACAAACTCTCTTCCTTTTCAGAAATAAATCCGGTAATAATAACCAAGTATGTTAATATCAGTATCCAGATGGATATGAGCTTAAGTTTTTTCATCAGTTATCTATATTTGTTAGTAAGGAACGTCCTTACAGGCTCAACAAATTGATCAATATCCCCCGCCCCTAATGTTAATAATACATCTACTTTTTTGTCTTTTAATATACTGAGAAGATTATTTTTACTACATAATACTTTATGCTTTATTGTTACTTTATCGTAAATAATTTTTGATGTAACACCTTTTACCGGCAATTCTCTTGCAGGATAAATATCAAGCAAAATAAGTTCATCCAGCCTATTCAGGCTTTCAGCAAATTCATCTGCAAAATCACGGGTTCGTGAATATAAATGAGGCTGAAAGATGCCTGTAATTTTCCGTTCGGGGTAAAGCTTTCTAACCGAATCAATAACGGCATATAACTCCCGGGGGTGGTGCGCATAATCATCAATATATACCAGATCTTTTGTATTAACCCGGTAGTCAAAACGCCGTTCAATGCCATTAAATGTTTTTAAGGCATTTCTAATTGATTCCTGGTTTACTCCGAGCAGATAAGAAACTGCTGTTGCTGCTACTGCATTCTCCACATTAATAATACCAGGATGATTCAATTGCAGGTCTTTGATTTTTAATGTAGGAGTAACAACATCAAAGCTATAGGTACCTTTATTTAATGAAATATTTTCTGCATAAAAATCGGCATTACTGGTTAGCGTATATGTATAATATTCATACCCGGATTTTAAGTTTAGATTTAATCCACTTTTAACCAGTATTTTTCCTCCTTTCCTGGTTTGATTTACAAACTGGTTAAATGCTTTTACCAGTTCATCTTTAGTGCCGTAAATATCAAGATGATCAGCATCAACAGCTGTTATAACCGTAAGATAAGGATTAAACCTCAGAAAGGATCTGTCAAACTCATCAGCTTCAGTAACTATATAATTACTACTTTCAGAGAAAACCAGATTACTATGAAAATTTTTTGAGATTCCGCCCAGGAAGGCACTGCAACCAACATCTGACTGATTAAGTAAATATGCAATCATAGTAGACACAGTAGTTTTACCGTGCGTGCCGGCAACTGAAATATTATTATTATTCTCTGTAATATATCCCAAAATTTCAGATCTTTTAAACAGCTTAAAATTATTTTCCCGAAACAAGGTTAATTCATTATGATCATTAGGTATTGCAGGAGTTGTTATAATTAATGTATCACTTTCTTTCATATAATCCTGAGGGATCAATTTAATATTATCTTCAAAGTGAATTTTTATTCCTGAGTTCATAAGTTCCCCGGTTAAGTCAGTACGGGTACGATCATAACCAGCTACATCTTTGCCAATTGCCTTAAAATACCTGGCAAGTGCGCTCATACCTATGCCGCCTATACCTATTAAATAAACTCTGTTAAAAACATTCAGGTTCACTTATTTTTCAATTTAAAAGTTTATACAGTTCATCCACAATTTTTACTGTTGAATTTTTAATTCCAAGTTTTTTACAATTATGCGCCATAGATTTTGCCAGTTTTTCATCTGCCATAAGCTGAATAGCTTTAGGTATCATCTCTTTTTTTGCACATGAATCCTTTATTACCATTGCCGCATTTTTATTAACCAGGAACATCGCATTTTTTGTCTGATGGTTTTCCGCAACATTTGGAGAAGGAACCAAAATCAATGGTTTTCCTGCAATACACAGTTCAGATATTGAACCGGCACCAGCCCTGGATATTATTACATCAGCAATTGAATAGGCCAGGTCCATTTTAGTGATAAAATCCATTATCTTAACATTATTCACTTTACTATTTTTCAGGCTTTCCTGCATAGAATCAAAGTAGAGCTTTCCTGTTTGCCATATTACATCAATATTTGTTTCACCAATCAAATCAAGATTAGCGGATACACTTTTATTTATTGTATATGCTCCAAGACTACCACCTATTATAAGTAATACTTTCCTTGTACCTGAAATGTCAAAATATTTCAAAGCCTCATCAATCTTCGTTTCCATGTTTAATACATCTTCCCTGACAGGATTACCCGTTAACACAATTTTATCTTTCGGAAAATATTTATCCATCCCATCATAGGCGACACAAATCTTTTTGGCTTTTCTCCCGAGAATTCTATTGGTAATTCCGGCATAGGAATTCTGCTCCTGAATTACAGTTGGAATACCCCTGTTGGCAGCAGCCTTAAGAGCGGGGCTACTCGCATAGCCTCCTGTACCAACAACTAAATCAGGTTTATATTTCCTTATTGTATTTGCGGCCTTAATCAAACTTATGAGTAATTTAAATAATACATTAATATTCTTAATAGTTAAATTTCTATGCAAGCCCCTTACAGGTAGTCCGATAATTTCGTATCCTGCAGCCGGAACTTTTTCCATCTCCATTCTGCCTTTGGCCCCGATAAATAATATATCAATATTTTCATCTCTTTTCTTTAGTTCATTTGCGATTGCGATTGCAGGATAAATATGCCCACCTGTACCACCACCACTAATTAATATTTTCGTTTTTACTACTTGCTTCTTCATTAATCTCTGCATTTTGTGTATTAGTAACTCTGCTTACACTTAGAATAATCCCAAAAGCAATGCAGGTAAATATCATAGATGTGCCACCCATGCTTACCATTGGCAATTGTTGACCCGTGACGGGAAAGATATTTACTGCCACTGCCATATTTACCATTGCCTGCATGACAATGAGAATAGAAAGCCCCATTGCAAGAAATGCCGGAAATGTCCGGTTACATTTCTTAATAATTACTCCCGCCCTAAAAAGTAAATACAGATACAAAATCATTATGATAAGTCCTCCTGCTAAACCATATTCTTCAATAATTATAGCATATATGAAATCAGAATACGGCAAAGGCAAAAAATTTCTTTGAACGCTTTTACCTGGTCTTATTTTAATTATTCCCCCTGACACGATTGCTATTTTTGATTGATCTACCTGGTAATTTTCCTGGCTGTCTTTATTAACAAAACTTTCGATTCTGTTTTTCCAGGTTCCAACCCTTCCTTCCCATTCACTGGAAAGTGCAACAACTATAAATAGCCCGATAAAAACTGTAACAATTAAAGTGAAAACAAATAAATATTTAAAATTAATTCTGCCGATAAACATCAATATAAAAGAAGTACTGAATAATATAATTGCTGTAGACAGATCGGCCGGAAGTATTAGCATACATATAAGTAAAATAGGTATCAAAATAGGGATAAATGCTCCGTAATAGTCTTTTATGCTATTTTGTTTAAGCGACAGCATTCTGGCCACATACATAATTAAAGCTAACTTGGCTAAGTCAGATGTCTGAAAAGTTAAACCTATTCCAGGTATTGCTAACCAGCGGGAAGCCTGATTAATGCTGGTCCCGAAAAATAGAGTTAACACCAGAAACAATACTGCAACGATCAATAATATTTGAGAAAGCCTGGAAAAATATCTATATGAAATTCTATGAGTAATGAAAATTATTACGAGTCCGACTAACAGCAATATTGAGTGTTTTATAACATAATAGCTTGTATCTCCTCCCTGGTACTTATATGCGAGTGTACCTGTTGAACTATAGACAGCCAGCAAGGAAAAAATTGATAATACTACAATAACTGCCCAGATAATAGGATCTCCTTTAAAATATTTTCTGAATTCATTGCTCATTAGAAAATCTTACTCTTTAAATAATTATCAAATTCCAAATATTCAGACCTGCTAACAACTCCCTGGGAATCGTAAAGCAAGATCTTTATAATTACAGTTCTTTTACATATTCTTTAAATTGCCAACCCCTGTCTTCATAATTTTTAAACAAATCAAAACTGGCACAAGCTGGTGATAATAAAACAGTATCACCATCCTCACCAAGGAAATAAGCAGTTTGTACAGCCTCTTTCATCGATTTTACATCCACTATAGTGCTAACAATTTTATCGAATGCTTTATGAATTTTATTATTATCAACTCCTAAACAAATTATTGCTTTCACATTATTTTTTACCAGTTTTTCAAGCTCAGAATAATCATTTCCCTTATCTACACCTCCGGCAATCCAGATTACCGGTTTAATAATAGATTCGAGAGCATACCAAGTTGAATTTACATTAGTAGCTTTTGAATCATTAATAAACTCAATACCATGAACTTGTATAAACCTTTCGAGACGATGTTCAACACCCACAAAATCCATAAGGCTTTCGCGTATAGTGTCTTTTCTTAAATGGAGGACACTAGCTGCAAGTCCGGCGGCCATTGAGTTATAAGTATTATGTTTACCTTTTATTGCAAGATCTGCAACAGAGACTTCAAAATGATCCTCTTCAACTTCAAAATTTATTTTATCATTATTGATATATGCTCCTTGTTGTTTTCTTTCCTTTAAAGTAAATCCCAGCTGTTTTGCCTTAACAACAATCTTTTCCAATTCCCTGATAGTAATCTCATCATCAGAACAATAAATAAAGTATTCATCTTCAGACAAGTTCTGAGTTAATTTGAATTTAGAGTCAATATACTTCTGCAAATTATAATCATATCGGTCAAGATGGTCCGGAGTTATGTTTAACAGAATTGCTATATCAGCCTTAAATTCATACATTCCATCCAGCTGAAAACTACTTATTTCAAGTACATAGTAATCATAATAATCTTCTGCTACTGACATGGCAAAACTCCGTCCGATATTACCTGCTATTCCAACATTCAATCCTGCTTTCTTCAGCATATGATTAAGCAAAGAAGTAGTGGTGGTTTTCCCATTACTACCTGTTACACAAATTTTCTTTGCATCAGTAAACCGACTGGCAAATTCTATTTCTGAAATTATGCGGATATTCTTTTTTCTTATTAATTGTATTATCTCAGATTTTTCGGAAATTCCGGGACTTTTAATTATTTCATTAGCATTTAATATCAGCCGCTCGGTATGTTTATCCTCCTCCCAATCGATCTCATAGTTAAACAGAATTTCTTTATAATAAGGTTTTATTCTGCCAGAGTCAGAAACAAATACATCAAAGTTTTGTTTTTTAGCAAGAACAGCCGCTCCTGTTCCACTCTCTCCGGCACCAAGTATAACAATTCTTTGTTCCATCAATTATCTAATTTTTAATGTAACAATAGTAATTACAGCAAGTAATATACTTACTATCCAAAATCTGGTAACTATTTTAGGTTCAGGATAATTAAGTTTCTGATAATGATGATGCAGAGGAGACATTAATAAAATTCTTTTCCCTTCCCCACATCTTTTCCTGGTATATTTGAAATAACTTACCTGGATTAAAACAGATAAGCTTTCAACAAAAAATACTCCACATAAAATCGGAATTAGTAATTCCTTTCTGATAAGTATGGCATATACAGCAATAATTCCGCCAATAGCAAGACTACCCGTATCTCCCATAAAAACCTGGGCAGGGTATGAATTATACCACATAAATCCAATAAGTGCCCCGATGAATGCACTCATATAAATCACAAGTTCACCTGAATGAGGTATATACATAATATTTAAATAATCTGCAATTATGGTATTACCCGAAACGTATGCTAAAATTCCAAGAGTAGTGCCAATAATAGCTGAAGTTCCGGACGCCAAACCATCTAAACCATCTGTAAGGTTTGCACCATTTGAAACTGCTATTACAATAAGAATCACCGCAATAATAACAACAATCCAGGCCCAGTCTTTTGCCTTACTGCCTAAAAAGCCAATCATTATCGCATAGTCAAATTCATTGTTTTTAAAGAAGGGTATATTAGCTCTTGTCGACTTTACATCACGCGTAACAACAACTTCTTTATATTGAGTTTGATCATCTCCTTCGATTACCTGTATAACTGGTTTTCCTTTTTCATTTAGTACTTTTTCTCTTACAACAATGTCTTTGCTAAAGTGAAGAGTAAGGCCAACTATAAGTCCGATTATTATTTGTCCTGCAATTTTAAATTTACCCCTTAGTCCGCGTTTATTTTTCCTGTAAACTTTTATATAATCATCAAGAAATCCTACAAATCCCAACCATACAGTAGTTATAAGAATTAAAATGATATAGACATTTTTGAGATCTCCGAATAATAATACCGGTATTAATATAGAAGCAAGGATAATTAATCCTCCCATAGTGGGCGTATCTTTCTTTTGTGCCTGCCCTTCCAGTCCTAAATCTCTGACAGTCTCCCCAATTTGTTTTTTCTTAAGAATATTAATTATTCTTCTGCCAAATAATAAAGAAATAATGAGTGATGTTATTACAGCCATTGCTGATCTGAATGAGATATATTCAAATACTCCTGCTCCGGGAAAATCATGCTTTTCAAGATATGCAAACAGATAGTAAAACATAATATTTATACTTATTGTAAATTCAGTTTATTCAACATAAACTGTTCATTTATAATTTCTTTGTCATTAAAATGATATCTTGTACCCTTAATTTCCTGGTAATTCTCATGTCCTTTACCCGCCACCAAAATTATGTCACCGCTATTGGCCAGCATACAAGCTGTTTTAATTGCTTCTTTCCTGTCAGCAATTATTAAAACACTATTTTTATAGCTATCCTCCACCCCTGCATACATGTCATTGATAATATCTTCCGGAATTTCATTCCTTGGATTATCTGAAGTTAGAATAGTCTTATTGCTATTTTCAACTGCAATCTTTGCCATTTTGGGACGTTTGGTTTTATCCCTGTTTCCTCCTGCACCTACTACTGTTATTAGTTGTTCGCTCCCGGTTCTTATCTTATTGATAGTTGTTAAAACATTAAATAATGCATCAGGCGTGTGAGCATAATCTACTATTGCTATTACACCATCATTTGATTTAGAGTATTCAAATCTTCCTTCAACAGCATCGAGGGTACTTAATATTTTCAGAATCTCATCCTTAGGTTGATCTAATAATCTTGCACATGCATAAACTGACAACAGGTTATATGCATTAAACTCACCAATATATTTAGTCCAAACCTTAGTTTTATCTATACTAATTTGCATGCCATCGAAATGACTTTCTATAATTTTAGCCTTAAAATCTGCTATAGTCTTAATTCCATAATATTTCTTTGTGGCAGGAGTATTCTGAACCATAATTTTACTATTCCTGTCATCTGAATTAACCAGCGCAAAAGAGCCGGATTTAAGACTGTCAAAGAATAATTTCTTTGCTTTCAGGTATTCATTAAATGTTTGATGGTAATCAAGATGGTCATGAGTTATATTAGTAAAAATTCCCCCCTTGAAATTCAGTCCGGCTATTCTTTCCTGTACTAATGCATGGGAACTTACCTCCATAAAGGCATATTTACATTCTTTATCAACCATCTCTTTAAGTATCCTGTTTATTTGAATGGGATCAGGAGTAGTATGAGTAGCTTCAATTGCTTTATTGCACACGTAGTTACGAACTGTAGACAATAATCCTGACCTGTATCCAAATCTTTGAAAAAGCCTGTATAGTAAGGTAGCTACGGTAGTCTTACCATTTGTTCCTGTAATTCCTACTAATGTTAATCTTTCTGATGGATTGTCATAGAAATTTGCAGCCACAATTCCCATTGCTTTTGCTGAATTTTGAACTTTAACCAGGGTTACATTATCATATATTTCATCCGGCAAAGTTTCACAAATTATTGCTGAAGCCCCGTTTTCAATAGCCGTTATTATAAACTTATGACCGTCAATTGAGGTTCCTCTGATTGCCACAAACAGTTGTCCGGATTTAACCTGCCTGGAATCAAAAGTAATGGCATCAATTACTGTACTGCCTGGCCCAACGAGTTTTTGAACTTCAACATTTTTTAATATGTCATCAAGTTTTTTCAAATCTCCCTTATATAAAGCTCATTTCAAGAATTATTTCTTTATCTTTCGGAACCATTGTTCCCGGTGCAATTGATTGACTTTTTACGCTTCCTCTTCCTTTTAAAACAACCTTAAGGCCGGCATTCTCCAATAAATAAACAGCATCTTTTGCCCCCATTGCAACCACATTGGGTACCAGTTTCTGAATAATCTTTCTCTCATTAAACTCAATATGATCCTCCTTTTTTTCTGTTGTTACCCAATCTGACTTAACATTTTCATCCTTTACTTTAATATTCAATGTATTGAAAACCTTTTGCAGTTGGCTCCTGTTCCCATTTTTTGAATATGGCATATTAACAAGCATCCTATTCTTTTTATTTACTTTCTCCTTAATCATTAAATTTGAGGCATATATTCTTTGCGCAATTTCAAGAAAAACTGGTCCGGCTACCTGGTGCCCATAATAAACATTCTTTGAAGGAGAGTTCACTACAACTATGCATGAATATTTTGGATTATCAGCAGGGAAATATCCAACAAAGGTTGCCTGATAACTTACAGTTGAGTCTGTTTTATAACCATATTTTTTATTATAAATCTGATTTGTGCCGGTCTTTCCTGCAATCTTAAAATTCTCAATCTTAAGATTTCTGGCAGTTCCTTTCTCAACCGCACCTTTTAGCAATATCTTAGCTTTCTTAAGTGTTGATTTTGAACAAATTGACGGATTTAATATTTCCTTATTAAATACCTTAATTGTTTTTCCATGATATTGCAATTCCTTCACAAAAATTGGTTTCACCATTTTACCATTATTGGCTACCGCATTATAGAAAGTAAGTGTTTGTAACGGCGTCAATTTTAATTCATATCCATGAGACATCATCGCCAGGGAGATGCCTGACCATAACTTGTCACCCGGATATTTAATCAGAGGCTTGCCTTCACCAATAATTTCCACACCAAGCTTCTCGTTTAAGTGCATACTATATAATCTGTCGACAAAATGATGCGGCCGTTCCTTATAGGCTTCAGTAATTAATTTTGCAACTCCAACGTTTGATGATAATTCAAAAACTCTTTGAAGAGTTATTTTGCCATAGCCACCATCATAGTAGCTATCATCTTTAATTATCTTATCGTAATATTTAAACATCCCATTTCCTGTGTCAATAGTATCGTTTAAATTAATATATCCATCTTCCAATGCTGCCATTAATGCCGGAAGTTTAAATGTTGATCCCGGCTCAGTACTTTCGCCGATTGCATAATTAAAAAGTTCTCTGTAAATATCGTTTTTATCCTTACCCAGATTTACAATTGCTTTAACTTCACCAGTCTCAACTTCCATTAGTACGGTAGTGCCATGATGAGCATCCTGCTTAATTAATTGTTTTAATAGTGCTTTCTCAGCAACATCCTGATAATCAATATTAATTGTAGTAACTACATCCATGCCATCCTGAGGTTCGATTTCATTTTTGTTACTGACAGGTATCCAGACATTACCTGATATTTTTTGTTTCAGCTTAATACCTTCAACACCTGACAGTTGCTGGTCATAGGCTCCTTCTATTCCTACAATATTCCCCCTGTTATCTTTGGTTGTGTAACCAATAAATCTTGCTGCAAGATTATTATGAGGTCTTATTCTCCTGTTCTCCTGTAAATAAATTAATCCCCCTTTGTATCTTCCTCTTCTAAATATTGGAAATGTTTTTAATTTCTTGAGCTCTATATAATTAACTTCTTTCTTTATAAGATGATATCTCTCAAATTTCTTCCTTGCATGAATAAGTTCACGTTTATATTCCCCTTTTGATTTGTCTCTAAAAAGACCTGCTAAACAAAGGGAAAGAGAATCAACTTTACTGTAAAATAAATTATCCGGCAGTGAACCTGTATTCAAGTCCATTCTTACTTCGTAGAGAGGAATTGATGTAGCCAGGAGCCTCCCGTCTTCAGCTAAAATATTACCTCTGTTTGACGGGATTATTATATTCTTTAAAGTAGATTCTTTAGCTTTTTCCAGCCATTTATTCTTTTCTGCTGTTTGCAGGTAAATAATCTTCCCTATTATCCAGAATCCAAAGAATAAAAATACCAGGTAAATTATTCCCGCTCTCCACAATATGTCTTTTTTTAATGACACTATAGTCTCTTTTTTCTTTTAATTAATATCTCCGGAGACTTTTCCGGTAATGATAATTCAATCTTCCTTTCATTGATCAATTTGATAACCTCTGACGGGCGCCTTATATTCATGAGTTCGGAAGCTGTAGTAATCTGCTCGGAACACATATTCTTAACCTCAATCTGAAGATTATTCAATTTTCTAACCAGGCGTTCAGCGTGATACCGGTTACCTATGTATATTACCGCTACTAATGTTAAGAAAAGAACAAACGGAAGTTGTCTTACCACTCTCGACTGAGTTAAAATGCTTCCACTGAAAAAACTTCGAATTGAAAATCCTCTCATTTCATTCTGCTCCTGTTCCTGATCAATAAATTCAATATTTTTATAATTACTTTTCATTGAGAGTTACATATATTTAGTTTCTTTCAGCTATCCTTAATTTTGCACTTCTTGCCCTGTTATTCTTATTAACTTCTGCCTGATCCGGAATTATGACTTTTTTATTTATTGCCCTGAAGGGCAAACTATAGTCTCCATAAAAGTCTTTTCTTATTCCTTCATTAAAATTTCCCCACCTTATAAAATTCTTCACAAGCCTGTCTTCAAGCGAATGATAGCTGATAATTACCAATCGTCCGCTTTGGGCAATTAAATCTATAGTTTGCAGCAAAAATTCTTTGAGGCTCTCAATTTCATTGTTAACCTCAATTCTCATTGCCTGAAATACTTTAGCCAAATATTGATTTTCTCTGTTCTTTGGAATACATTTGGAAATAGTCCCGATAAACCGGTCAACTTTGTCAAATAGCTTTTGTTCTCTCGTTGTTATTATTTCGTTTACTAAATGTGAGACATTCTTCAATTCACCATAATTACGAAAAACTCTCTTCAGCTCCTCAGCAGAATAACTATTTAATAAATCCTTTGCCATAAATTTTGACATTTGATTCATCCTCATATCCAGTATCCCATCATACCTGAAAGAAAATCCCCGTTCTTCGCTATCTATAAAGTGTGATGAAACACCCAGATCTGCTATTATACCGTCTACTTTATTAATTTTATAATACCTTAAATAATTTTTTAAGTACCTGAAATTTCCGTTAATGAAAGTGAATCTTTTATCATTTATAATATTTTTAGTAGTATCATCATCACAATCAATACCCAATAAACATCCATCTTTTAGCCTTATTAAAATCTCACGTGAATGCCCTCCACCTCCATAAGTGACATCGACATAAGTACCTGATAATTTAATATTTAAACCATCAATACTTTCCTTTAATAAAACCGGATAATGATAATACATCATTCATTTGTTTCATTATTTATACTCCCCATAATTTTCTCAGCTAATGCAGCAAAATCCGGACTCCCGCTTTCTATCTTATGATATATTTCTTTTGGCCAAATCTCAATCTTACCAAACTGACCGGCCAGGACTAATTCCTTATCAGCTTCTATTTCATCTAATAATCGTTTCGGAATTAATAACCGGTTATTTGCATCAAGTAATACTTCTGCTATACCTTTGAAGAACCCTCTGAGAAATTTATTATGTTCCTTGTTATATGGATTAGTTTTGCTCCTTAGGATCTTGTTTTGTCTTTCCCATTCCTCTATCGGAAATAATAATAAACAGTTTTCAAATATGTCTTTCTTTATAACGAATTTATCCTGTATATCCTTTGACATTTGCCTTTTAAAAGCAGAGGGTAATAATATACGGCTCTTGGCATCAACTTTGCATGTATGGTCACCAATAAATGTTGTCATACGGAATATATTAATAGTGAACAAAATTAAAGAAAATTTTTCCACTTTTTACCACTTTTATCCATTTTTTGACACCATTGTTAATAAGTTTCTAAAATTTTGCTTGCTATTATTTAAAATATAGCAATAAATAGAAAAAGTAATTATGCTCTAACATTCTGATAATCAATTTGCCACATTTCCTAAGACGAATTTTTAAGTAATCAAACTGCATTAAATATTATATTTGCATGTTCATTAGTTATTGCTAATGATTCCATTGATATTAAATAATAATAAAGAACCGGTCTATAATCAAGCTATGGCAGAAAAAACGCTGACAGGAAAATTAAATATTAAAGACGCATTTTATAAAAAAAATCCACGGGTAGCAAAGTTACTCCCTGGCTTTGTTTATTGGTATATTAAGAGGATTGTGCATCAGGACGAGATGAATGATTTTTTGGATGTCCACGGGAAAAAGAGGGGTATTGAATTTATAAATGCAGTTGTGGAATACTTTAACATTTATTTTAACGTAAGCGGAGAAGAGAAGATCCCTGAGAAGGGAAGACTAATATTTGCAGCTAATCATCCTTTGGGAGGATTTGATGGTATAGTATTGATGCATATAATTGGTAAATATTATAAAAACATCAAATTCCTGGTAAATGACATATTAATGAACATAATAAACATGGAAGAATTGTTTATTCCTGTGAATACTTTCGGAAGACAATCTGCTGAGTACGTTAACAGAATTGAAGGAGAATATGCTTCAGATGTTCAAATATTAAATTTCCCTGCAGGTATTTGTTCCAGGAAAATAAAAGGTAAAATAATAGATTTGGAATGGAAGAAAAGTTTCATTAATAAAGCAATACAGCATAAAAGGGATATTGTTCCTGTACATTTTGGTGGCAAAAACTCAAATTTCTTTTACAATCTCGCAAACTTTCGTAAAGCTTTAGGTATAAAAACAAATATAGAATTATTCTTCTTAGCGAATGAGTTGTTTAAACAAATGAATAAGATCATTTCAGTAAAATTTGGCGATTCAATTTCATATAAAACATTTGACAAAAGTAAAACTCACAAAGAATGGGCAAAGTGGGTTAAAGAAAAGGTTTATGCTTTAAACGGAGTATACGATGTACCTATATAGAAAATTCTCTACTCAGATAATTTTAAATAATAAAACTTAACTAAAAATATTTTATTAATTTGCACTAATAAAATTATTTAATTTTCTTATGAAACGTATAATACCGCCAGTTGACAGGGAAAATGTTGAAAAGGAACTTACTAAAGAAAAGTTTCTAAGAAATACGAATTATGGTAATAACCTCTTATATATAATTGATAATCACGACTCCCCATATATAATGCAGGAAATAGGAAGGCTAAGGGAACTTACCTTCAGGGCTGCAGGTGGTGGAACAGGGAATGAAATTGATATCGACAGGTTTGATACCG
>Ga0114922_10000747_pt1 | contig 31271 bp, 37 predicted proteins | sample AartaG_FD_100975 | JGI IMG/M metagenome (GOLD analysis project Ga0114922, IMG submission 100975) | Deep subsurface microbial communities from Aarhus Bay to uncover new lineages of life (NeLLi) - Aarhus_00045 metaG | ecosystem: Environmental > Aquatic > Marine > Oceanic > Sediment | place... | reverse complement strand
CTACTGGAGAATGGCTACGTCATTCATCATTGCTGGATTGGGTTTGTGGTGGATTATTTTGGGTGGCCTGCTTTTGAAATGGTGGCGTTTTCTTCAAATGCTGTTCAAACCTTTTACCGGCTGGTTCAGCCGAAAATGGGCGCTGATTTTACTCTTAATCGGACTTGCACTTATGATACCATCATTGGGACTGGGAATATGGTATTGGTTTGGATTGAGCATGCTTGTCAGACTCCGATGACCAGGGTGAATTTCTGGGCTACCACGCCAGCAACCGTGACATCACCGAGCGCAAGAAGGCGGAAGCAGCACTGGCAGAGTCGTCGATTCGACGGAAATGATGAATTTATGGGAAAAGTCACATCATATAATTCTTATGGGACTATAGGTTTTGTATCAGACGAATGATTCTTTTAGCTGTAGTGATTTTTGTTGCGTTTTCGATTTTTGACCAATGAGAACCCGACGTTTTTATCTGAACAGTTGATTTCTCGGCACCGATTGCGGCGGGTGTATTGGCGATTATCATATCGAGATTCTTGTCTTTCAGCTTTTTCTCAGCTCCTATCCGGACGGCTTTGTCTTCGAGGGCAAAACCAATTACTATTTGATTTTTCTTTTTATTTTTTCCCGCCCATTTCAAAATGTCGGCTGTGGGTTTTAATTTGATAGTCAGGTATTTGCTGGTCTTTTTGATTTTAGTCTTAGCAGGGCGGGCGGGGGTGTAATCGGCCACAGCCGCAGCCATAATCAGACAATCGCACTTCTCAAAATGCTGTTTGACCGCCTCGAACATCTGGGCAGCGGTTTCAATTTTCATTACTTTTGCCCCGCTCGGCGGTCTTTGTGCGGTTGGAGTGGTTACCAGGATTACTTTATGCCCGGCCTTGAGCGCCTCGCGGGCAAGGGCGTAACCCATCCTGCCGCTGCTTGCGTTGGAGATAAAGCGGACCGGGTCAATGTATTCCCGGGTGCCGCCTGCTGTAATTAAAATTCGCATCTCGATTCTTGATACTCGATTCTCGATACTTGGTACTCGAATTTCACTTTTTACGAGCAACGGGCATCTGGCATCGAGTTACACTGTGCGCTTGTTAATCTTTGAGGAGATTTTTTCTATCGCTTCTAAAATATCCTGCGGCTCCGACATTCTGCCGATGCCTTCAGCTCCGCAGGCAAGTCGGCCCTCGACAGGGCCTATCAACTGAAAACCCATTTCTTTGACCGTCTTGACATTGCGCTGCACGGCTGGATTGTTCCACATATTATTGTTCATCGCAGGAGCCAAAAGTGCGGCCTCCGATTTAATCAGATGCCAAGCCGCACAAAGGGTCGTACTAAGCAAATCATCACAGATACCGTTTGCAATTTTACCTGTGATATTAGCCGTTGCAGGTGCCACTACAACAATATCAGCCCAGTCAACCAAGGCTATATGTCCGATTTTATATTCTTCGGGCGTACTCCAAAGGCTCGTAAAAACGGCTGAGCGGGGAACCGCCTCGAAGCTTTTTGGGCCAATGAGCCGGCAGGCGTTTTCTGTCATTACGGTATTTACCTTGGCTCCGGCAGCGCTCAGTTTGCTGGCCAAATCGACCGACTTGTATGCAGCGATTCCGCCGCTAACACCTAATAGAATATTCAGATTGTCAAGCATCTCGTATCTCGTTTTACCCCGTTAGAATTTTTTCCTTTTCGTGCACCATCTTTATCATTCCTAAAATTTCTAACGGGTTTTTTACCGCCGATGCGTACCGGAGAGCTGATTTATCTCTAATTTTTCTTTGTGTCCCTTGAGGCCTTTGTGGGCAATCCGTCATCGATGGTGATCTTGTCCTGCAGGATCTCCTGAACAACAATTTCGAGCATCGTTTTGCCTTCGGCATCTTCAATCAACGGCCTGGAACCCTGCACAAGCTCGCCTAATCGCTTTTGAACCAGCGCCGTCAATTTGAATCTACCGCCAACTTTGTTAACTATCTTTTCACTCTTGAGTTTATCTATCATCTTTTACCTCATAACTAAAGTGCCTAAAGTTATAAGAATATTGAGATTACTATACTTTAGGCACTCTCGATTATTTGCACACATTCGTCCACTGCCTGCTGCAAATCCTCATTTATAACCATATGTTTATAATACTGCCAGGCCGCGGCGATTTCACTGCTTGCTCCGCTCAGTCTTTCTTCAGCGGCATCAGCGGCTTCTCTACCCCTGTTGTCCATACGTTCTACAAGATCTTTTTCGGTCGGCGGTAAAATAAAAATCATCTCCGCATCCGGAAAAATTACCTTGGCTTGTTTGGCACCTTGAACGTCGATTTCAAGAATAACGGTTTTGCCGTCCCGTACGGCCTCTTCAACCTTGTCCCTCGGTGTCCCATATAAATGCCCAAACACATCAGCATGTTCCAGCAGCAAGCCCTTGTCAATTCGCTCTTTAAAGTCCTGTTCTGATATAAACCAATAATCCTGGCCGTCAACTTCAGCTTCGCTCCTCGGCCGGGTAGTAACCGAGACGCTAAGATAAACATTATCCAGCCGCTTAATCACCTCTTCGCAGATAGTGCTCTTGCCGACACCGGATGGGCCGCTAACTATCACCACTTTGCCTTTTCTGTTCTCAATGTCGTTCATTCCAGCTCCAGCACAAAATTCCGATGCTCTTTACGTTCTCTATCCTTCCTACTCTACATTCTGAACCTGTTCCTTAATCCGGTCTATTCGGCATTTTATATCGACCACACGGCGGATAATTTCGGTATCGGAGGCCTTGCTCGCAATGGTGTTGGCTTCTCTGAGCATCTCCTGGCCGATAAAGTCCAACCTGCGCCCCGCCTGGTCATTTGCCTGACAGCACTGAACAAATTGCAGCAGATGTGAATCCAGACGGGCAATCTCCTCGGATATATCCGACCTGTCTGCAAAAACCGCAGCTTCTCTGGCAAGGGTTTCTTCGTCCAGTTTCAGTTTTGCCTCCGCAAGCAGCGCATCGACTCTTTGCTTTAGTTTTGTTACGTACTCCTGCAAAACGATATCGCTTCGAGCACGTATTCGCTCAAGGTCTTCCTCTATCGCACTGCAGTGTTTTTTCAAATCGGCTTCCAGGAAATCCCCTTCGGCACTGCGCATTTGTTTGACTTTATCTATCGCCTCCTGGCTGAGTTCCAAAACCACCTTTTTGATTTGCTCGGCCACTTCTTTATCAGGCGATGCCGGCTTAATGATTCCGGGCAGACTCAATAAGTTACCAATATCAATGGCCCCCTTAACACCTGCCGACGACCCGGCCCGGCTCAATTTTTCCACAACTGCCTGAAGGGCCGTCTCGTCTATATCAAAGAGCGCATTTACCGACGCGTTCTTGAGCCGAAGCACGTAATTTACCGTCCCGCGTGACAGATTCTTTCGCAAAAGTTTTTCAATATCTTCCTCCAGAAAAGCAACTAACTCCGGCAACTTTACAATCGTCTTGAAGTAGCGGTGGTTGAGGGTCTTGATTTCAATGAGGTAACTTACGCAGTGAACCTCACCCTGTGCCTGGCCGTAACCGGTCATACTGTTTATCATAACGCTACGCTTTCAAGCCGAATCCGGCTGTGTAAACAGCCGTTTTATATCCGCTTCAGAACACTCCCACTCGTTAACTACCGGGCGAATTGACATCGGCACCACCGTTAGCATCACTGGCCGTATCCTCGACGTCAACGGATGGCACCGGCTGTTCCTGGCTTGTTGGCAGTTCTTGTTGAGCCGGCGGACCTTCTCCAAAATCATCGATATCCGGTTTGTAGAATTTGCCCATCACCACCGCAAGGGTCAGAAATACACCCACCAATACTATCGTCACCCAGGTCAGGAAGTCACCGGTTTTGGAACCCAAAATCCCGCCGGCCATGCCGCCGCCGAACGCTGCACTTAAACCACCACCTCTGCCCTTCTGAATCAATATGATTAAAATCAGCGCCACGCAGCAAACGATAAACAAGATAGCGGCCACCTTCAAAAAAAATCCTACTGCCAATAACGGAAAAACAGTCATATTTGTCATCCTTTCAATTACATCGCTGCCTGAATTATTGCGAGAAAATCATCTGCCTTCAAACTCGCCCCTCCGACCAGCAGGCCGTCTATATCAGGCTGGCCCATCAGCTCTGCTGCGTTGTTGGGCTTTACCGAGCCACCATAGAGAATACGAATTCCCTCAGCTAATTGGTCGCCATACATCTGGCCTAACAATCCTCGAATAAAATCGTGCACTTCTTGTGCCTGCTGCGGCGTCGCCGTCAGGCCTGTCCCGATGGCCCATACCGGCTCATACGCTATGGTTACCGCTGAGGCCTTTTCCGCACTCAGGCCGGACAGGCCGTTTTTTACATGTTGGGTTACCACCTCATTTGTTTGAGAGGATTCCCGCTCGTCGAGCAGCTCGCCCACACATAATATCGGCAAAAGTCCACTTACAATTGAAGCAGTAACTTTTTTATTTATCAGCTCATCAGTCTCACCGATTACGTGCCGGCGTTCTGAATGGCCGCAGAGACAATAGGTACAGCCAATATCCTTCAGCATTGACGAGCTTATCTCGCCGGTGAAAGCACCCTTCGGTTCATAGTAAACATCCTGGGCGCCGACGCTAACGCTCGATGCGCTAAGAGCTTTGGCCACAGCCTGCAGATAAACAAAGGGCGGACAAACCGCCACAGTTACACTTCTGCTCGCCGCTGCCTCCGTTGACCCGGAAGCAATACGCTCAGCCAGCTCTACGCTGGTGTAGCTGTCGGTGTTCATTTTCCAGTTACCTGCCACAAACGGCTTTCTCATAAAACTCTCCTGATTAGTTCGTAGTTCATCGATGAACTATCAACTCAATTAAAGCAGCTCCGTCGCTCTTGGGAAGCTGCCCAATATCGAAAGCTGTAGGCAGTGCTTCCGCGCTTCTTCCATTCCATCCTGGATGTTCTTGTCCGTCCTGTGTCCCAAAAAGTCCACGAAGAAATAGTACTCCCACTGTCTTTTTTTGCTGGGCCTGGACTCGATATTTGTCATATTGATACTATACCGTTTAAATACATCGAGCACATCAGCTAAGGCGCCGGCCTTATGAGCAGTGCTGAACAATATAGCAGTCTTATCCTCGCCGGTCGGCTTTGAGTCTTCTCGGCTGATTACTAAAAATCTGGTTATATTGTTGGCAATATCCTCGATATTCTCACAGATGATTCGCAGTCCATACAATTCCGCAGCCACATAGGAGCCAATTGCAGCAGTTCTCGGCTCGTTCGCTGCCATTTGTGCCGCCCTGGCGGTAGAGGCTACAGGTATAGTTTGTGCCTCCTTAAAGGTGGCACTTAGCCAGTTTCGGCACTGGGCGAAAACTTCCGGCTTCGAGTAAATCTTCTCGATTTCTTCCAGCGAACAATTGCCCAAAAGACTATGATGGATTGCCATCAGGACCTCGGCACAGACCTTCACATTCGACTCAATCAGGGCATCAAGCGTCTCTATTACGCCGCCGCCTTTAGTATTCTCTACCGGTGCGAGGCCCAGATCGCAATGACCTTTGCTCACTTCATCAAAGATGCTTGTAATATCCGCCAACGGTTCGTATTCCACACTCTGGCCGAACTTGAGCATCGAAGCGGTATGACTGAAACTGCCGCCGGGGCCAAGATAGCCGATTCGCAAAGGCCTTTCCAAAACAAATGACCCGCTCATCAACTCACGCCAAATAGCCACCAGACACCTGTCCGGCAGCGGGCCTTCATTGGCCGCGGCGATACCGGCAAACACCTCTTTTTCACGGTCCGGCGAATAAACCGGCTTGTCGGTCCTGCTCTTTAGCTTTCCTATCTCCACCACAACGCGCGCACGCTCATTTAGCAGCTTGACAAGCTGATGGTCAAGTTCGTCTATTTTCTTTCTCAACTCTTCGAGAGACATAAATTAAAACAAAAATCAAAAATAAAGCTGTTAGCAAATCTTGACAGCCATCCGCTATTTTTGTAAAAACTAACATATTTAACAGAATTCTGCTCTTACGTCAATGAATTTGACAACAGTAAAGGAAAAAAGTTAAAATAGAAAGACAGAGTTAAAAAGAAACTCGACAAACGGCATTAATCCACAAAAGCTGCATATAAAGATGAAAAACAAAATCCGTGTAATCTGTAAAATCCGTGGTTAAAAATGCAAAAAGTCATAAAATACACGATTTTTAAGACTAAATGGGGCTATTTTGGCATTGCCGGCACCGAATATGCTCTTTGCCGAACCCAACTACCCGGGCCGAAACCTGAAAAAATCAAATCAATGCTTTTAAAAAATCTCCACAATCCGCAGCTCGACAAAACCTTTTTAAGAACAATTCAGGAACAGATAAACGCCTATTTTGATGGTGCATACATAAATTTTAGCCGGGATGTTCCTCTTGTCATTGATGGATTTACTTCGTTTGGCATCTCGGTTTTGACCGCCTGCAGGGCCATAGAATTCGGCCAAACGCTAACTTATGGCCAATTAGCGAAAAAATCAGGCCGACCCAACGCCTCCCGGGCCGTCGGCAGCACACTTGCCAAAAATCCCCTTCCACTTATTATCCCCTGCCACCGTGTAATCAGAAGCGATGGCAAGCTCGGGGGCTTCTCCGTACCCGGTGGAATACTCCTCAAAAAGAAGATGCTTGAATTCGAGCACAAAGCCCTCAGAGCTTAAACTTGTTATTCATCTGTATTTCCCATTATTTCAACTCGGCAACCAGAAAAAAATTTTTTCAAAAAATCTATTATTTTTCGTTGACAATTCAATGATAATCGTTTATAATTACACGAAATATAGTTAAAATCAAAAAAATTAAGAAAGGAGAAATTGTATTATGAACGAATTTATTGAAAAAAACAGGCGGTTGTTGAGGATCTACTGTACCGCGGCCCGAACGATTGGGTGGTTGCTTCTAATTGTAGGATCCCTGGGATTAGTTGTGGGGCTCGTGGGGGGTCGCCCGGAGAATATACGCCCATTGCACCTCGAGGTTATGCGCTGGCGACAGTTCCTCGGAGGTTGCGTGTTCCCCGGAATTGTAGTGCTTGGTCTTGCACAGTTTGTCCGATACCTATGCGAGAACAACTACGAGCCGGGCTGGATACTGCGTCATGGCGACAAGGTTCTCTACCTGTATGCCGCCGTGCTGATCATAGGCCATGTTGCATGGTCCTTCATTCAATTTACGGTATACAGGAATTTTAGCATGCATGACTTGCGTGTCGGCTATCTCTTGGCAGGGCTGTTGCCTTCACTTGCATGGGCGGTTATTCTTGTTGGAATGGGGCAGGTTCTGCGACGTATGCTACCTATGATAGAAGAATCGAAAACGCTTGTCTGAAAGGAGCTCAACAAATGATTAACATTCGACTGGATTACGTGCTTTTGGACAAGCGGATGAAGCTAAAGGATTTGGCCCAGGCGACAGGTCTGGCGGTAAATAATCTGTCCATTCTCAAAACCAACAAGGCCCGCGCAATTCGCTTTTCCACTTTGAACAGCTTGTGTAAAGCGTTGAAATGCACGCCGGGTGATTTGATTGAGTATGTCCCGGATGAGGATGAGAATTCTTAATTCTATTCCAGATGTACGACGCCGGTTCGCCGGTCCGCCTCAAGGCTGGCTTTTTTGATGACATCGTAGAGCTCGCGGGGCCTGTGCACTTTTTCAAACTCAAACTCCGGGTCCGACTTGTCGGTCGTTATCAGCCCCACGGTACCGATTCCGAAAATACAGTCGATCACGCTCCTGCGCATCTTAAGGTCAATCACCCTGAACATATCAATATTATCAACCCGTCTGTCGAGGATACCCCGGCTCCATTCAACCCTCTCAGGTGTAACTTCGTAGTAGGTCATTTTGAGCCTGACCATTTTCATCACAAGAATAAGCACAACAATTAAGCCAAGCCCAAAGCCGCCGATAAACCTGTACCCGCCAACTGTCAAGCTTTGGCTTTCGGTAAGTCCCAAACCTAACAGTTCATTAACCATGTTCTCCAGGGGCAGCCTTATCAAAAGGCCCGCCAGAACAATAAAGAACAAACCCTTGACCATCGCTGGCGCCATTCCTAACAGGGAAGGCCTGGCTGCAAACAGGACGTTATCGTCATCGTTTGCCTCTTCGTCCTCGGATGACTGCGAATCCGACTCCAAGTCCGCTATCATGGCCTTTGCCTTGTCACTGTTAAGAAATTCCCCGCAGAATCGGCATTTGATTGCGCGGGCCTGTATCGTCTCAGCACAAAACAGGCATTGCTTTGTCTTCAAATCAGTAAACACCATTAACTATATATATCGGAAATACACCAGAATTTGAGCAGTAGATTCTTCGCCTATCACTTTCGAAGGCTCGAACTGAGAGATTTCTCAGTTGCGTTTGAACACGCAAGCCAATAAAAGAGAATTACACCGAGATTTCCACAAAAACAGCTTCTCCTAAATCACTCTAACATCTTACCTGCGTTGGATTTACAAGAAAACATAGCTTTTTGTCAGAAAGAAAACAGAAAAATTTTACAAAAAAATGTAAAATAAACTTGACAAAATGTAAAGTTTACTTTACATTTACAAACATAGAGAAATACCCAAAATGTAAAAAAAGGAGAAAATCATGAATAGGTGGCAGAAAATAGCATGGTTTAATCTGATCGTAATAGTAGCGGGCTCGGTCATTAGCGTGGTAGCGGCAGGGACACTTCCGCCTGAAGAGCGTTTGATGCCCCCTAACCGCGTAACTGTCGTAATCATTATCTCGCTGGTCCTTGTGGGAATGGCAAAGACTATTTTTCGCAAAGCGGACAAGGGAGTGGACTTTGACGAGCGGGACGGGCAGATACACCACAGAGCTAATCTTTTTGGCTGGACAGGTTTTGGTCTGGGCATGGCGGCAACCATCATGGTTTGTTACCTTGCTGTGGGACCCATGGGCAGCTTCCCGCCTCTTGCATTGCCCATAATACCTCTGGTGGGCGTAGGTCTTAAGATAATAGTGGAATCCGTCGCCGCACTCATTCAGTACGGCTGGTCAAGTGAAGGAGAAAAACCATGAATAGAGCACAGAAAATATCCTTAACCATGGTCATCACATTTTCGCTCGGTCTGTTTCTTGGAATTATATTAATCGTAATGCGACTTTTTGATGTGGGTATTCCTAAAATTGCCTTTCTTTTTCCAGTTTTTATTGCAGGCAGTGGGGGGATTATATCGATTACCTGCTTTAAAAAGGATAAAGGCACCATTATATTCGACGAACGAGATAAGCTTATTGAGAAAAATGCAAACTTAGCTGGCTTCGGCGCCGTATATTTGTACGTTATTGTCATGTCTTTCCTCCCGATTGGCATCCTGGGCGAGGAAGGAACCATACCAGTGACGTGGTGCCCAGCGCTGCTCATAGGAGCCGGATTCTGCCAGGCTTTTGCTCAATCTATAGCAATCCTCATTCAGTATAGCCGGGGAGGCAAAGACAATGAATAGAGTATTAAAGTACGCATGGTATCAGTTGATCGTGGTTATCGTGGCAACACTTTTTGCGGCCGTTACTATATTGATAGCAGTTAAATATTGGCCGGGTAAAGAGTTTAGTGCTGTTATCCCTTTTTGTTTGTTTGTGTTCGTTAATTTTTACAGACTATTCTTTCCGCTTAAAGCCGGGGAAATCGCGTTTGATGAACGTGATGAACAGATTAAAAAACATGCGACTATGATATCATTTAATATTTTCTGGTATGCGTTCATTTTGTTTTGCATTATTCCAATACTCACTATTGGAAACGGTAAAATTCACGTTATGTACCTTGGAGGGGCGCTCGTAGTATGTGGTATTTCATTTAGGATAATCTGGTCGATAGCTGTTATAGTTCAGTACGGCTGGGGAGGCAAAGATGGCGAAGAATAATTTGAGTAATCAGATTCGTCGGCTGCGTTTTGAGAACGGCCAGATGACCCAGCAGCAGTTGGCCGACAAAGTGGGTGTAACCCGCCAGACAATTATTGCCACCGAAGCAGGCAAGTACGCACCTTCCCTGCCCCTGGCTTTTAAGATAGCCCGAACTTTCGGTATGCCGATAGAAACCGTTTTCCAATATGAGAATAAAGATTCTTAGCTTATAATGCCAAAAATGCAGCTCTTTCTGTAACAAAAAAAACAATTTAGGCGTCTATAATATTGTAAGGCCTCTCTTCGAGCGCTTTTAAAATATCTTCGAGACTTTGTGATGCGTAAAAAGGAAGTTGCAATAATTTCGCTGGGGGCGTTTGCAGCTTTGTGCTGGACGCTAATAGTCATTTTGTGCGCGTTCTTCACAGGATACAGAGCATTTAAATGGGCCGTCAAATCGACAGAGCGTGTTGTATTTGTTACAAGTTCCAACCTGGAATCAGAGCCGGGCGTTCGTATATTGGATGCGAATAATCCTTACTTCAAAGTTCTTAGAATGGAGCCGAACCGGGTCGATGTCAAATGGGCAAAGTCAAGTATAGAGATGAAAAAAGCAAGTTGCCGTCTCAAAAAATTTGATAGTCCGCTCGTACACATCATGGCTCGGTTAAACGAAAAAGAATATCCGGTGGTCATTGATAGTGGCTGTCCCGTTGATTTGGTCGTCAACGATATGATTATCAAGGATAATAAACTGGAAATTTTCCCTTTTGAATCTACAAATTCAGCTTTGGCTGGATTCTGTCATGTGGAAAAAATTCAAATTGGAGACCTGACAATAACAAACCCAACATGTTCATATACATTGAACCACTATGAAAAGCGAGTGCTGGGCCGAACCAAATGGAAACGCAGACAAATCCTTTTTGGATTGGGACTCATGCATAAATTCCGCTACTTTCTCATTGATAATGTCACTCCAGAAGTAGAATTCAGCTTACACGACAGCTTCAAAGCGGAGCCGGTTGAAATGTGGCGGCATTATCATATGTCTGTCGAAAAGACAGAAAAAAACACAAAGAAACTAATGATTCATATTACGATCGCTGGAGAAGAAATAAAAGCGAATTTAGACACCGGTACCGAATGGTGCCTTGCAATGTCTCAGAGCGCATGGAACAAATTATCCACAAAGTTCCATGTGTTGAAAGAATCAAAGGATCGAGCTCGATTTTTTAATGGATGGAAAGATATTAAGAAAATCACAGTCAAGCAATTAAGTATAGGCGATAAATCCTTGACAGATGCTTCGATTGTTGTATTTAATGATTCTCTCTTTGGAGAAAATTTCATCATAATCGGAATGGACTATTTCAAGGATACAGTTGTTGTTATCGATTTTCAGCGTAATCTGGTCTGGGTGCTAAAATCACAATCCTCTTAACACTTTGGCTCGATGATAGCTTATTTAAATTCCTGCAACAGTTCTAATAACTTAAGGTCGAGTTTATGGCCATGAAAATCTTTGTACTCGATGTCTTTTCGGCCGGAATCGAGAATGCCGAATGAACCGCGGAAGTTCCAAAGAGCTAAGCCGATACCGTGGCCGGTAAGAATCTCCAGGACGTCCCGCAGCCAGGCCAAAACCACCTTGTGCGGTGTCTTGTTATAAGCACCGCCTTCGCCGCAATGCACACCAACACCTTTTTTGGCAAGGTCGGCCCACTTTTGATAATGCTGCTCTAAGCGCTTGCGGTCCCAGCCGTTCCCGGGCCAGGCAGGCTCGGGGAACCTGTCACCATTTACCCACGAGGCTTTATAGTGGCTGACGAACATAGGTTGATATGCACGCGTGCTTTGCGCTATTCCAAGGTCGGTCAGTTCGGGAGCCGGCTCATTGCCCCAGCTTATACCATCGGCTATGACAATACGGCTGGGATTTATTTCACGGATGGCCGTCACCGCAGTCCGGACTACCCTCTCGTGGTCGGCCCGGCTCATAAGCTGCCCAATGGAAGGCGGCTCATTGATTAAATCGAAGCTGAGCTTATCTTTCGATATACTCCGATAGCGCTTGGCAAGCATCTGCCAGTGGAAACAGAATGCCTCGAGCGGCTCCTTGTCCTTCCAGAGATTGAACGGCTCGGTGAATTCCCTGTTCACTGAATATCCGGGCCCGCGGTGAAAATTCAGACTGACGTGCAGTCCGTATTTGCCGGCAAGCTCCACAGCCCGGTCGAGTTTCTCTAACATCGGCTCGTGGATTTTGTAGTCGTCCCCGTCTTCTATCCACAGCCGATAGCACATCGGTAAACGAACGAAGCCAAAGCCCCAGTCGCGCATCCAGCGGAAATCATCTTCCCGGAAATCGCCTTTGCTTCGCATTGTGAACATATCCAGCAGATTAAAACCTCGCCATCGCGGCAAAACCGTTTGCGCTGGAGACTTGCCAGCCTTTTTCTTCTTTGGCTGGCCTGCATACGCGGGCAGTGCCGCCGCAGCCGCTCCGGCAGCCATTATTTTCAGAAAATCCCGTCGATTATTGTCCATAAGACTTGCCTCCTTTGGAAAACAGTGTACAACTCCAAATTTGAACATTGACTGTTTGATGAAAATAGTAAATAGTAAACGGAAAATAATCAACAGAAAATAATAGAAAATGGCACTTAGCTGTACCCAATATTCTCTGGCAGGCTTGGAAAAAAATAATATAAAGGGGATTGAATGGTCGATAAAAAATAGGTATTATTCAAGAATGGTGGTTGCTTAAAGACTTTTGGGTATCTGAAAAGGGCATTCTTGGGCCAAAACCGCTATTCACTAAAGCATACGCTGCTTAACGAACCGCCATTCGGTATTGTTTAATAATAAGTGGTCTAATCTTACCTTAATTCTTAATCAGGGAGTGTTGTTATGGATCGGCAACAAATTGGCGTAAAGCTTGCAATTGACGGTTTGAACCTGCCATTCAAAATAGATGGCTTTCAAGACCGCCTGATAATGCAAAAATCGGTTTATCTGGCGCAGGCCGCTGGAGTCAATTTGGGTTACTACTATCACTGGTACCTTTATGGCCCTTATAGCCCCTCTCTGACTCGCGACGAATACGCTATCGCCGCGGACGTTTCAGTCGGTCTTGACGAATCCGAAGGGTGGAAGTTAGACGATATATCTTCACAACGATTGGAAAGAATACGAGGTATATTCGCAGGGCTTAAAGGAGATAAGCTTGCGAAAAAGCTGGAGTTATTAGCGTCGGTCCATTTCCTGATTGACCGCAGGCAGGTTTCTAAAGTCAACACTAAGCGAATAACCTCAACCTTGGAAAAGTTCAAAAAAGATTTCCGAGAGGAAGAGGTTAAAAAGGCGCTAGGGGAGCTTATCAGCTATGGTCTCCTCTCAGCGTGATAGCTCTAAAAAACTCATTATTGATTCAATTCATGGGGATGTCCGTCTCAAAGGGTGTGAACTTGAAGTTATTGACACTGGTTCATTTCAGCGTTTACGTCATCTTAAACAACTTGCGATGAGCCAGATGGCGTATCCTAATGCCACACATACAAGATTCGCACATAGCATAGGTGTGTTCGCAATCATGGCAAAGATCATCAATATTGCTAAAACAACTGGCCGAATCGTATTATCTAGAAAACAACAGGAGGGTCTTCGTCTCGCGGCTCTCTTGCACGATATTGGGCACTATCCCTACTCCCATCTGATGGAAAGAATCGACAAAGTTAAATTGATTCAAGAACAAGTTGATGTACCTAAGAAAGCGGAACAAACTCTTGATAGAAGCGGAACTCCATATCCTGAACACGACCTCGTTGGCACGTACATCGTAACCGAGCAGAACGATCTAATTGAGGCGCTTGGGGGTAAGAAGCGAGCCAAAGTCGTAGCAAACCTCTTTGGGCCTAAGAGACCTACACAAAGCCAAAGGATCTTTCAGTTGAGCAAGTTGGTTCACAGCAGCCTCGATATGGACAGACTTGACTATCTCTTGCGTGACTCCCAGGCAACAGGCGTTCCTTATGGTCAGATTGACATCAATTATCTGCTTAACAATCTGAAAGTTAGTCCTTCTGGGATGATAGGTATATCTGAAAAAGCTATACCCGCTGCTGAGCAATTCCTGCTCGCACGCTATTTTATGCACCGCACTGTCTATTACCACAAAACGACATTTGGTATGGAAGAAGTCTGTCGACAGTTGCTTCGTCGCCTTCGGGATCAAGGAAAGTACAAAATACCAAAAGACGGCAAAGATATCAAAAGACTCGTGATTTCTAAAGACCTTGGCACATTCACCGACGCATATGTTGACCAAATCATTCACAAAGCTGTAATTGACGATGATCAGGTAATTCAGGCACTGGCAAGGTCAATACAGAGACGTCAACCGCCCAAACTTCTGAAGGAGGTTCCTGTTATTAGTACCGTTGAGCAGGTTGATGGTTCTCACTCAGGAACTATTTTCAGGATAAATTGCAAGCACTCGCTAAACAATTTGGCTAATGATTTTGGTATTCCTTTGGCTCAGTTTATTCTCTGCGAGACACCACCGCAGCGTCTGGAAAAGCGAGGGCCTTTAGTCTCCGCGCAGGAAGCCATGAGAAAAAATTGGAAGGAAGAAGAAGAGCTTATTAAAGTCTTTGTGCCCGATGAGGAAGAGCCAAAGTCTCTCGTTGACATACCTTACAGTCTTCTTTCTAAATACGCCGGCCTTTTTTACCAATCTTTTCGGCTCTATGTAGTTTATGAGGGCGAAGACAAGGATAATATCATTACTGAATTGCGTGACAAGGTTAGAGATTGGGATAAACCATAATTCTATAACCTTCCGTCAAAAATTTACAATCTTTCAGATTAAATATATCCATAAGACCCTTAGTAATCAAAGAATCTTGCCAGCTTAACCTTTTGTTTCGATAGTTCAAATCGTTTTGCAGTTCTGTTATAATGAGTTATCTATGTGGTTACAGTCTTCTATGTTTGGATAGAACTTATGGCACTACCTATAGTAGCAATAATTGGTCGGCCGAATGTCGGTAAGAGCAGTCTCTTAAATGCGTTGGCAGGTCAAATGATAAGTATCGTCGAGCCGACAGCCGGCGTTACGAGAGACCGCGTCAGCACCTTCATCGGTAGAGACGACCACTACTTTGAGCTTATCGATACCGGCGGATATGGGATAGTCGATAGCGACCGGCTAAGCGAGCATATCGAACAGCAAATACTCCAGGCTATTGAATCGGCGCAGCTCGTCCTGTTTATAGTCGATATTCGCGATGGCCTGGTGCCGTTAGATAAAACAATAGCTCGGCTTCTGCGCAAAAACGACCTCGACATCATCGGCGTTGCCAACAAGGCCGACACAGCTAAGATGTTCCCTGCCGCTGGTGAGTTTTCCAAATTAGGTTTCGGCGAATTTCTGTGCGTTTCAGTAAAAAACAATCTAAATAAAGCGGTCCTGCTCGATAAAATCTTCGACAAACTCGCAACTCTGGGGCCGGGCAGGCCGACGGAGCCGGTTATGAAGATAGCTATAGTCGGCAAGCGAAACGCTGGCAAGAGCACTCTTGTAAACGCTATGGTCGGTTCCGAACGGGTAATAGTCAGCGAGATACCCGGTACTACCAGAGATGCTGTAGATGTACGGTTCGAAAAGGACGGAAAGACCATCATCGTCATCGACACGGCAGGGATAAGAAAGAAAAACAAAATGGCCGACAGTATTGAGTTCTACAGCTACGTTCGTGTGACGCGGTCTATTCGGCGTGCCGACGTTGTGCTGTTTATGATTGATGCTGCTGAGCCGGTCTCGCAAATCGATAAGAAATTAGCCAGATTCATCGCTGAAGAACACAAAAGCTGCATAATAATCGTCAACAAATGGGACCTGGCTAAAGATTCGGCCACCACCGATGACTACCAGGAGTATTTGACGAAACTGCTGCCGGGATTAAAATATGCACCGATAGCCTTCACCACAGCAACAGAAGCAAAGAACATCCAGAGCGTTCTGGATTTGACGGCGGAAATCTTCAAGCAAACCACAATGTGGATACCAACTGCAAAATTAAATAAGGCCTTTGAAATTATAAAACAAGAAAAAGTCGGCACGACTAAAGGTAAAAAGAAAGGCTGGCCAAAGATCTATTATGTTACTCAAATTGCTGTCAATCCGATTACGATACTTATGTTCGTGAACAGGCCCGAACTGTTTGAAGAAAACTATCGCAGATTCATCATAAATCGATTACGCTCTATGCTGCCGATAGAAGAAGTGCCGATAAGACTTTTGGCACGTCCACACAGAAAGAAATAACTGGTATGAATATAATGAAGGAGTTCTTCAAATGAATTCTCTGTTCGTTTCAGGAATAGCGGTTTTTCTGTTAATATTAGGATACATTTTCTACAGCCGCAAAGTCAAACACTGGGTGGGACTTGATGATAATGAAGTTCCTCCTTCCGTAGCGATGAATGATGGCGTTGATTACGTTCCGGCTAAGCACTGGACTATCCTTTTCGGACACCATTTTGCCTCTATTGCTGGGGCTGCGCCGATAATAGGACCTGTAATTGCCTGCCTGTACTGGGGATGGCTTCCCGCCATCATTTGGATTGTAGTTGGCGGAGTTCTCTTCGGAGCCGTACATGACTTCACGGCTCTTGTACTGTCACTAAAACATAAGGGCAAGTCGATTACTACTGTTGCAGAATCTGTGATGGGAAAAGCGGGCAAGATTCTTTTCAGTATGTTCGCTTTTTTAACCCTGATACTCGTCGTTGCGGTCTTTGCAGCAGTGGCAGGAAAAACCCTGGCGACCACCCCGGAGGTTGTAATCCCGACTTTCGGTCTCGTAGTAGTCGCTTTGATTATTGGTATCCTGATATATCGAATACAACTGCCCGTGCTGCTGTGTTCTATTATAGGAGTACTGCTTTTGGTTGGGCTCATTGTAGCAGGGTATTATTTCCCAATTGAGCTTCCTTTGGAAAACGAGGAAATTGCCGCAAGCTGGTGGACTGTTATACTGCTTATATATGGCATGATAGCATCTGTAACACCGGTAACTCTGCTGCTTCAGCCGCGAGACCATCTTGCCGGTTCGGTACTGTATCTGGGCATGTTCTTCGGATTTTTGGGTATTGTTATAACTCAACCGGACATAAAAGCACCAGGCGTTATTTCATTTTCCACCGACAAAGGATGGATGTGGCCAATGCTGTTCGTCACAATTGCGTGCGGTGCCATATCAGGATTTCATAGTCTGGTTTCAAGCGGTACAACTTCAAAACAACTGCCCCGAATGAAAGATGCCAGAATTATAGGCTACGGCGGGATGATAATGGAGTGCGTGCTGGCGGTGATGGCTACAATAGCAGTCACTGCCGGTTTATACTGGAAGAGCGCCCCGGCCGGCAGCGAGGGATTGGTATACCAGGAACTATACAAAGGCGGGAACTGGATTAAAGCTTTCGGGACAGGATATGGCCAGCTTACAAAAGTAATTTTCGGCGGCATGGGAACCCTGATAGGTATTACTATGCTCAAGACCTTTGTTATGACAAGTCTTGATTCAGCAACGCGGATTGCCCGCTATATCTGCAATGAGCTGCTCGGAGAAGCGCTCGGAATACCCTATATGAAAAACAAATATGCGGCAACGATGCTTGTCGGCGTTTTGGCAGGTGCCCTGGCACTGGGTAACTGGAAGGCCATCTGGCCGGTATTCGGTGCGGCAAACCAGTTGATTGCCAGTCTTGTTCTTATTGTTGCGAGTGTATATTTAATCGCTCGTAAGCGGAGTTTTCTCTTTGCGGCCATACCGGCTGTGATAATGCTGCTCACTACAATTGGCGCGCTGGTTTATAACACATACTGTTTTGTTAGCGCGGATAAACCTAACATTTTGCTCGCGACAATAAACGTGATACTCATTGTTCTTGCGATATTCCTGGCCTATACGGCATTAGTTACAGTCCTGAAAGCAAAGAAAAAACTTGCTGCCGAACTCCGGCAAGATTGAGCTTACAAATAAACGCGATAGTTACTGCCCGCAAAAACCAGCTTTTTTGTCATAATTGGGAAGGATATTGCACTGGCACTGTGGATAACCATCGAGGCTTTGATAGCCTTTTTCAATCCACCCCGGACGGCGGAGTCTTAGCAGGAGTTACACGTATCAACATGTATTTAGCCGGTTGCTGCGAAGTTTTTAGCTTAATTTCGTCTTGGCGAACAAACTCTTCGGGGAAATTGTAAACCACTTCTCTCCGCTGTTCTACCTCTGGTCCCTTCTTTTTGTCATCGTCAAGAATATAAAGGAGCATCTGATATGGTTGAACCTCATAAGCCTGTTTGGCTTGCTCAGTAGCTAATATAGTAAAATTGACCAAGTCGTTGTAATTGGTAACATCCACATCGTATTCGCCCACAAGGTTCGCACTAAGTACGATTCCAAGCTTGGCTCCTGTTATAGGATATTCGCTTAACAAGTCTGCTTCCGGAGACATTTTGATTATCACTGAAGTGAGGGCCTGCCTTTTCTGACCTTCTGCTAATAAAACATACGGAATTTTTACAACGCCCGATTTTCTTGCCTGCCCGATTTCAGTTCGTGTCAACTTAACCTGCGCTTTGAGCCTGCTATCTGCGGGTACATACATATCAACTTTTGACGGGTCAATACTCTTAATCCCTACTAATGGAGTTCCATTTTCATCAAAGCATTCTATATCCAATGATCCTTCAACAAGCTCAACAATATTGACGTCAAGTATCTCCGGCTCGCAGGCCTCAACCGTAAGGCCGCCAAATTCTTTTATCTTGTCGCTCCTTTTAACGAAATCCAGAACGTTTAGTTTTTGCTGGCCGGCAGTAGTCATCCTTTCTCGCTCAGGATTCAAAGAGAAATCAGGAACAAGTGAGCCATCATCCAGTCTGCGATTTACCTCGCTTGTTTTAGAGGCCGGACCTTTGAGCTCAATTTTGTCAATCGAAGCCTTTGGTTTATCGTTGAAGCTGACCAAAAGATTGGGGCTGAAGGCTACATTTATTGTGGCCTTATAGACGGTTAAGTCTTCGTCCAGTGCCAGGTCCGCCCAGACCCAGATCAGGATCGTCAAAAATATCACGATTGCTATCTTGCCGAATTTTATCTTTCCTAACATCATATTTGGTATCGCATATCCGGTACGGTTCAATTCATGATATCACGCTTGCAAGATGCCTCCTCAACGCAGATTCGTCTATATTACGTGTAATTTTGCCGTCTTTAGCAAGTGAAACGATGCCGGTTTCCTCGCTCACAACCAAACAGGTGGCGTCCGACCCCGTCGTTATGCCTATCGCCGCCCGGTGCCGCGAACCGAGTTCAACGCCCCCGATACTGCCGGCCTCTGCCAAAGGTAACTGCACACTGGCGGCAACTACTCTGTCGCCTCGTATTATAACGGCCATATCGTGAAGGGCGGTGCCGGGGTGGAAAATGGTCCTGAGCAGGTCTGCCGTTACTTTGGCATCGATGCGAACCCCCGTTTCTATAAATTCGCCTAACGCCACCTGTTTTTCTATAACAATAATGGCTCCGATGCGAGCGGTGGAAAGTACAGTTACAGCGGTAATTAATTCTTCTACGGTTCTTGAGAGCTGGTGTAAAGAGCCCGCCCAGAACCGCGGCTGACCAAGGCGTATAAGAACTCTTCGAATCTCCGGTTGAAAGGCGGCAACAGCGATAATCAAAACGCCAATCAAAAAGCCCTTGTAAAGATGTCGAAGCCGAAGGAACTCGAGCTGTTCAACAACCAGGTTCAAGATAAGAACGCCGGCAACGAGAATGAATATCACGCCGCGGAATAATCTCTCTCCCCGGGTACCTTCGAGGAAATCCACAATCCAGTAAACCACCAGGCCGATAAGAATCAATTCGATGCCAACTTCCCACCAATCATTATTATTGGCCACTCGGCTGAAATAATCAGTTAGCGGTTCCACTTTCAATTTCCTGTTGAATATTGTCAGGGTATTCTTATGTCGGTAAGCTTGCTGGGCTTATCAAGAAGCATAACCATGTCTAAATCTGCCATCATCAGCTGCTGATTAATACGAAAAGTGCGTTGATGCCTTCTGTGTCCTTCAGCGGCTGTCTCACCCGGCTGTGCGTAAGACCCGCAGCCGCAGGGCAGAAAAACAAAAACAAACAAAACAGTAGCCAATACTACTCTGCGAAGTAGCTCGCTGCGTAGCACTAAAATCACCTTGCCCCTGATTCCGCGGGGGTAAACTCGTCCCCGCAAAAGCGGGGACACAAAAACAGAAACGCTTCTCATCATTTTTTCCTCTTTCAAATCAAAGAACGATTCGCTCAAATAACAAACGCCCAATTTCTATTTTACAGAACTCACAAAATCAAACAATTCGGTTGTAATCGTCAGAAAATTGTTTTATTCGGTCAGCTTTTATTTTTATTACCTGGCCCCCGCACCTGCCGGTCACGCAGGCACAGGTGCGGTTACGCGAGTGCAGGCGGCACAAAACAGACCTCTGACCAACTATCCATTATATCAGCCTTCGAAATTGTTGTCAACCCCTTTAAACTCAAACTTAGGGGTTTTCTCGTAAGCTTTTCCGCAGCAAATCCGGACAAAGCCCAGCCGGGCAGCATTTGCAGCGAACCTGTAATCAGCACAGACTTTTATCCTGCGATATTTGAGATGGCAGGTCTGTCGCTGATGCCCAAAAAGCACGTTGATGGGGTAAGCTTGCTGTCGCTTCTGCCACAAAGCGGCGCCCTTAACCGCCAGGCCCTTTACTGGCACTATCCGCATTATCATAGCAGCAGTATCGGCCCTTGCGTAGCTGTCCTAAGGGCGATTATAAGCTGCTCGAATGGTTTGACGAGACTATCTGCGGTCCCGGCAATGAATTAGAGCTTTACAATCTAAAACAGGATATTGGCGGGCAGGATAATTTAGCTAAAAAGATGCCGAGAAAGACCAGAGAGCTAAGAGAGCTGTTAGCAAACTGGCGAAACAAAGTAAACCCCCGGATGCTAACACCGAATCCCAACTATAACCCCCAAAAAGCCGAAAAGTCAAAAGGGAGAAAAAAGAGTCTCTAAAATTTTTTAAAATTCTTCTTGAAAGAGACCGACTATATAGATATAGTTAGTATAAGTTTTTATGGAGTTTTTCTTAAATGGTTCGAAACAGAGATTATATTAAAAAGCATCTAACAAGTCTTTCGACAGTGGTGCTGTTTGCGCGCTTAGCCGGCTCGTTTGTTGGGACAGTGGCGATGTTTTTTAACTTTACCGAACGTTTGTTGATTAAGGAGCTCGAGCCCTAAGAGGAACTTAAATATTTTCATAAAACTAAAAAAGCCTTCCGGGGTTCAGAGCTCCGGAAGGCTTTTTTATTTGGCTTCGCTGGGGATATCAGTGAACAATGGCTTTTGAGGCAGATTGGCTGGATGGAAATCTTATTCAGTAACTCTGAAAAATAAGAACATGAAAACGAAGGTTCGATGTGACAGAAAAATAAAGCAGCTTTTAATCCAGACTACTCGTCTTGTTCTGAGAAGATTTAAGCTGACAGATGCCTCGGAGATTCAACGTCTGGCCGGTGACAGCTCTGTTGCATCGATGATGCTTACTATGCCTTATCCTTACGAAGATGGTGCAGTTACAAGATGGATCATCAACCAAAAGGAGGACCTTAAGCTTGGCTTAGCTGTCAACTTTGCTATTGTTCATCGCAATAATAACTGTTTGATGGGTGCAATTGGGTTGACCATACATAAGGATTTTGAAAGGGCCATGCTGACCTATTGGCTTGGCAAACCATACTGGGGCTGTGGATATTGCACAGAAGCGGCTCAGGCGGTTTTGAGGTATGGTTTTGAAGACTTGGAGTTGAATCGCATATATGGACACCATTTTAAGAGAAATCCGGCATCCGGCAGTGTTATGCAAAAAATCGGTATGTCCTATGAAGGTTGTCAAAGACAACATGTGAAGAAATGGAGCGCGTTTGAGGACGTGGAAACATACGGGATTTTGAGGGAAGATTATGAGCAGTTAAGAAGAAAGTGTTGGGAAATCTGAGATTTACCTTGCAGTTTTCGGTGCAAAGGCCAGAATAATTCGGTACGAAATACGATACCTGCAATTCGACATATAAGAAGGGAGTCCGTATGTCAAAGGTAAAGCGATTGAGGCGAAAACGGGCCTTGCAGAAGAAAGACAATATTCGGCAGATGCCTTCGCAAAAAAAGTTCGGGACAGCACTGAAACCCCGAAAATCGATGAAACGCATGGCCAGAGACCACCTCGATGTACTCCAAAACATCGAGTTCGTCCTCGTCTCGGGATATCGCAGCGAGCGGAGTATCGACGATCGTATTGTCGCCGATGTCTTGATAGCAGCCATTCTTGATGCCGAACCACAGGATAGCCGTGCTCGATCGTTGAATGAGAGCTTGGAGAGCATCCGAGTACTTCGTTCCGATATCTCGGATGATATATGGCGGGATGGACTGCGAACTGTTCTTGAATCCGTTCACAGGCACTCCAGCTTAAAACCAGGCTCGAGGGGTTATCTTGATTTTGTCTCTGATTATGTTCCTTGATTAACTCCAAAAACCTGCGTTTTTGAAATTTACCTTGCAGTTTTCAGCATAAAGGCCAGAATAACTCGATACGAAATACGAAAACACAGATCGAAACAGATTAGCACAGATTACGAAATACACAATAAGAGACACGAGAAAGGAACCCAAATGGAAGTTCAGAAGGTTCTCGAGCGGGTAGAAAAAGACGATATAAAATTTATCACCCTGCAATTTACCGACCTCTTAGGCGTCATAAAGGAGCTCATCCTGCCAGTCGAAGAATTAGAGGGTGCATCACACAACGGCGTCTGGTTCGACGGCTCTTCGGTCGAAGGCTTTGCAAGAATACAGGAGAGTGACCTGTTTTTGAAGCCGGATATGGCGACTTACGCCGTCGTACCCTGGCTGACCGAAGACGGCAGAACCGCAAGGCTGATATGCGATATCTACCGTGCGGACGGCAAACCATTCGAGGGTGACCCCAGATTCATTCTCAAACAGGCCGCCGCCGAAGTCGCAAAAGAAGGTTTTGAATATAACGTCGGGCCTGAGCCGGAATTCTATTTGTTCAGAACCGACGGCCAAAACAGGACCACGCCCATAGATCACGGCCGATATTTCGACCTCACTTCTCACGAAGGATACAGGGCCGTAAAAAAAATAATAGCCGCTCTGGAGAGTTTCGGGATTAAGGTCGAAACCTCTCATCACGAGGTCGGCTTCGGCCAATATGAAATAGATTTCAATTACGGACAATGTCTGGATGTGGCCGACAAGGTGCTAACATTAAAATACACGGCCAAGAGAATCGCCCAAATGCAAAATTTGCACGCGACCTTTATGCCGAAACCGATGATGGGCAGGGCCGGCTCCGGAATGCACGTTCATCAAAGTCTGTTTGACACCAAGTCAAAAACAAATGCCTTTTACGACAAGGGCCATAAATACAATTTGTCGAAAATCGCTTTTAATTTCATTGCAGGCCAGATAAAACACATAAACGCAATGTGCGCTGTTCTCTGTCCTGCTGTCAACTCCTATAAGAGACTGGTTTCCGGATTCGAGGCACCTGTTTACGTTACCTGGGCTGCTATGAACCGCTCGGCACTTCTGAGAGTGCCCAAATGGTTCAAGGCCAAAAGCGAAGCCGCCCGCATCGAGCTGCGATGTCCCGACCCCGCCTGCAATCCATATCTGGCATTTGCGGTTATGCTAAGAGCGGGGCTGGACGGAATTAAAAATGACCTGACACCACCTGAGCCGGTCGAAGAAGATATATATAGTCTCGATGTTGAAAGTCTGGTCCAGAAAAACATCGATATTCTGCCGACGTCGTTGGCCGAAGCCCTGGACGCCCTGAAAAAAGACAAAGTCTTGCAGGATGTCCTCGGAGAGCACTTGTTCGAAAGATACATTGACGTGAAAACAAAAGAGTGGGACGAGTTCAAAAAGCAGGTTACGAACTGGGAAATAGATACCTATTTAGACACCTTCTAAGTTTTTCGGCCAGGGTAATATGGGCAAGTGGGTAATTATTGGCAGATAATAGGCGCGCCGGGATGGTAGAGATTCGCAAAGGAAACTTGAGTGACACCGAACGTATAGTTGGGCTGCAGATGCAGATGGCAAAGGAGACGGAGGGGCTCCAGTTGGATAAAACGTTGGTGAGCAGGGGAGTGCAAGGCGTTTTCCAGGAACCGGCACGAGGGACCTACTGGATAGCCGAGGAAAAAGACGATATACTCGGAATGCTTCTGGCGGTTCCGGAATGGAGCGACTGGCGAAACGGAACCGTGCTGTGGATGCATTCCATTTGCATCGTTCCCCGGCCCCCCGCGGTCAGAGGGTGTTCAAAAAGCTGTATCTTAACCTGAAAAAGCAGGTGAAGTGGTCGCCGGAGATGGCAGGGATACGTCTGTGCGTGGATAAGCGAAACAAATCGGCACAGGAAGTATATGAAAAACTGGGCATGAGCAAAGAGCACTACGACCTGTACGAATGGCTCAAGTAAATAACATACCCATTAGATAATCACGCCAACCTGCAAATCTGCTGTCTGGCCCCCCATCAGACCAGGGAAATCTGGGGCAAACTCTACATCATCCCAAACAACATCGACGAATTACTGCCGCGGCTCCACCGAAACTTCACTATTATTCTCCTGCTTACGTTATTTCCTGCTCTATCTCTATAGCACAACTGCTTTCTGGAGTCAAGCCTGCCGGTAAACTTCTATATGCAGTGCTTTATAAATTCACGGCTATGCCCCGGTCCCTGAGGTATTCCTTCATTTGTCTTATAGTGTAATTTCCAAAGTGTGTAATCGAAGCCATAAGGACCGCGTCCGCCCCCCCGTCAGCAATGGCATCGTAAAGGTGTTCGAGTATTCCCGCCCCGCCGGAGGCAATTACAGGGATATTGACTGCATCGGTAACAGCTTTATTGAGCTCATTATCGTAACCCGCCTTCGTGCCGTCGGCGTCCATACTGGTCAGCAATATTTCGCCCGCACCTAACTTTTCGCCTTTAACAGCCCATTCAACCACGTCTATGTCGGTCGGTTCCGAGCCGGCCTTCACGCAGACCTGCCACTTGCCCGCTCGCTCCTTCGACCGGCGGGCATCAATGGCAAGGACAACACACTGGTTTCCAAAACGCTGTGCAGCTTCGGTAAGCAGGTTCGGGTTTTCAACGGCAGCGGTGTTTACCGAAACCTTTTCCGCCCCGCTTCGCAGAAGCTCGTCGATTTGTTCGACCGTTTGTATGCCACCACCTACGGTAAACGGTATGAAGACGTTTTCCGCAACCTTTTCCACAAGCTCGACAATAGTTTTGCGAAAGCGAATAGTGGCGGTAATATCGAGGAACACCAGCTCATCGGCGCCGGTGTCACTATATCTTGCACCTAATTCCACGGGGTCGCCCGCATCGCGAAGATTCAGAAAATTGATGCCCTTAACCACGCGGTTATCTTTAACATCGAGGCAGGGAATGATTCTTTTGGTCAGCATTTTAGAGCTTGCCGTTTACAAATATCGTAGAAATTCTGCAAAACCTTCAATCCGGTTTTACCGCTTTTTTCGGGGTGAAACTGCGTGCCGTATATATTTGCCTTTTGGACCGATGCGGGCAAGTCAAAGCCGTAGTTGGCAAATGCGACCCTGGCCTGGCTGTCCGCAACCTCAGCATAGAAAGAGTGCGCGAAATAAAAATGTTTTTCGCTCCCCAGCCCGGCGAACAATTCCATATCTTCCGGCAGCTTCACCAGATTCCAGCCCATATGCGGAACCACCCGCCCGGCCGGAATGGGAACAACACTTCCGGACACCAACCCTAGGCCGTCGTGCCGGCCATATTCGCTGCTTGCCTCGAAAAGCATCTGGTAGCCTACGCAAATACCCAAAAGCGGCTTGCCGCCCAGAGCAACCTCCTTTATTAGCTCTGCAAGTGAGCCTAAGGCACTGACCGCATATCCGAAGGCGGCAACCCCGGGCAGAACAATACCGGTGGCATTCTCAACCGTCTCAGGCTCGCAGCTAAGCTTTACCTCGCAGCCGATAAACCGAAATGCGTTGCACACGCTTTTAACATTGCCGACATTGTAATCAATAACCACTATCACAAACCGAATTAAACGATATAAAAATCTCTTCGTCAAATAGTAATGTCTGATAGAGCTATTAGTAGAGCTGATTTACCGAACAAACGGAATCGCCCCATAATAATAATCAGAATCTAACTAAAATTGCGAGAATGTGTTTTTCTTTTTGGCATTGCGTTATGGCGGTGGCGTTTTTTGCCGATTTACCTTTCAGTAAGACTTTACATGATTAAGAAATATATGGAATATACGGATGTGTGGCATAATAGCTTATCTTGGTAAAAAAGTTGCACAGCCAATCCTCATAGAGGGTTTAAAGCGGCTGGAATATCGTGGCTATGATTCGGCCGGTGTGGCGCTATTGGGTAGTGGCGCTATGAGAATCAAAAAAACCAGCGGCAGAATCAGTGCTCTGGAAGAGATTATAGATGAACCAAATACCGCCGAGACCTTCGGTATCGGCCACACGCGCTGGGCCACGCACGGAGAGCCGAACTCCGTTAATGCCCATCCCCATCTGGACTGCACCGGCAAAATCGCCGTCGTCCATAACGGCATCATCGAAAACTACGGAACGCTCAAGACCTGGCTCCAAAACGAAGGATTTGAATTTGCCAGCGAAACAGATACTGAGGTGATAGCAAACTTAATCGGCTATTTTTATGCCAACCCGGACAACCCGGACGAGCAAAAAAAACCCGATGGTCAGAACAAATTCGAATGGGCGGTTCAACGGGCACTTCAGGAAGTACACGGCACCTTCGGCCTGGCGATTGTCTGCTCGGACTTCCCCGATACCATCATCGGCGCCAAAAAGGGCAGCCCCCTGATTTTAGGCGTCGGTGATAACGAATATATCCTGGCCTCGGATGCCGCCGCAATCATCGAGCATACAACCCAGGCAATATACCTCGCCGATAACGAGATGGTTACAATCACGCCGGAGGGTTTCCATACCAAAACAATCAACAACATATCCGTCAGCAAAGAACTACAGCAAATCGAATTCTCGCTCGAACAAATCGAGTTAGGTGATTTCCCCCATCACATGCTCAAAGAGATATTCGAGCAGCCCAGGGCCCTGAGCACCTGCATGGGCGGTCGAATCGACCGTCAAAACAACAGGATTAGACTTGGCGGTATAGATTCATACCTGCGCGACCTGACCCGCACCAGAAGGCTCATCCTCACCGCCTGCGGAACGGCATTCCACGCCGCCCTGGTCGGTGAATTTTTGTTCGAGCAGTTGGCGCGTATCCCCGCGGAAACCGAATACGCCAGCGAATTCCGATACCGCAATCCAATCGTCGAAGACGCCACCGTCGTCATTTCAATAAGCCAGTCCGGAGAAACCATCGATACTCTCGCCGCGGTAGAGGAAGCCAAAGAGCGGGGAGCAACGGTGCTCGGTATTGTTAATGTCGTTGGCTCTTCCATCGCCAGAGCCACCGACGCAGGGATATATTTGCACGCGGGTCCCGAAATCGGCGTTGCCAGCACAAAGGCATTTACAGCACAGGTTATGGTCCTGACAATGCTGGCGATTGAATTAGGAAGAAGAAAACACATCCGCAGCGACCAGGCAATCAGGTACATCGAGGAGCTTTCTCAAATACCGGATAAGATAAGCACAATACTAAAGCAATCCGACCACATTAAAGAAATTGCTTCAGCAAATATCGACCAGGACAATTGGCTTTTCTTAGGCAGAGGTTTTAATTATCCGGTCGCTCTTGAAGGTGCCTTGAAACTAAAGGAGATAAGTTATATTCACGCCGAGGGCCTGCCCGCTGCGGAGATGAAGCACGGCCCGATTGCTTTGATTGTTGACGGTATGCCCGCGGTTTTCATTGCCACAGCCGGGCCGCAGTATAACAAGATTATGGGCAACATTGCCGAAGTCAGGGCACGCGGCGGCGAAACCATCGTCGTCGCAACCGAAGGCGACGAAAATATCAAACAACAAGCCGACCATTTAATTACCATCCCCGAAGCCCCCGAGCTCCTGCAGCCGATGCTGACCGTCGTGCCGTTACAACTGTTGGCCTACCACGCTGCTGTTCTTCGCGGACACGATGTTGACAAACCTCGAAACCTTGCAAAAAGCGTTACAGTCGAGTAAACTGTCTCGCTTGATGATTAGACCCAAAACATCCCATACAGACCGCCCTTGTTCCGGCTTGATTGTTAAAAAACTTCAACGGGGCTTTACCCTCGTGGAGCTGCTCGTCGTAATAGCAATTATTACCCTTTTGCTTTCCATACTCTTTCCATCACTTAGAAAAGCAAAGTCTATGGCGGCTCGGCTGGCGTGCGCCCACAACCTAAAGCAAATCGACCTGGCCGTGCACCTCTACCTCAATGAAAACGATAACACGTATCCCTGTGCCCGGGATCCTGTCTCAACGGACCCGCCCTACTGGCTGTGGATGGGACGAGGCTGGCGCTCTTTCGTCCGCCCGTATCTGGACACCAGCATTGATGCCAATAACCCTTCGGTCCTGTTCTGTCCGCAGGACCGCATCGCAAAAGAAAAATACGAGTCCACCAGTTACTCCTACTCGATGGCCTTTTACCACAGCCCCGAGCAGATTGACGATATGAACAGCCCCGCCGACACCTACACAAATCCTCAACCCTCTATTCCACAACAAAGCATGAATGTAGCTAAACCCTCCGGAAAGATTCTTATCGGTGAATGGCTCAGCAATCATTCGCCTGTCGATGATGATAAAGGGTGGTGGTGCTGGCAGGGCAGCCGAAACTTCCTATTCGTTGACGGCCAGGTTCGTTTACTTAAAGCAAAACAGATTCGACCGGCTCGGGATGGATTCCCCAACCCAAACCTGACAGTCCACGGAATAAAAGGCTCCGATTACCCACCATAGAAATTCGACAGATAGGCCTGCTTCACCCAATACTGGCTTGAAGGCCCGGGACCACAGATTATCCCCCGCAACCTGTGGGCGGGGTCATATTCCCCACCACTTTGAATTGTCATCCCGAGCAAATACGTACGTGCCTATAAGGCACCGAAGCAATCTAAATACTGTTTAGTCCCCAAATTTATTTGGGGGTCAATTAAAAAACAAAACTTGGCCAGACAGGATTTTCCTTATTGGTTAGACCCCGGCACTGTCGGGGGTTGTCATTCCCGCGAAAGCGGGAATCCAGAAATAATAATCAATATCGAAAATCCGGCTTCAGACGGAATAGATGTGGCCGCTAATAACGCGGTGTACTACTATCACTTCGATGCTCTGGGTTCTGTGGTGGCCTTAAGTGATTCTAACGGCGATTCCGTCCAGACCTACGAGTACAGCGTCTATGGCCAGGTAGCGGCCTCAGACCCCAACTTCCTTGCCAATCCCTATATGTTCACCGGCCGGAGATTCGACTTCGAAATCCGTCGATCCGGCACCGGACGGACAGGTCTTTACTATTATCGCGCGAGATTTTATAATCCATACATCGGCCGGTTTATGCAAACCGACCCAATCGGATATGAAGATAATTTGAACATGTACGCCTACTGCTTGAACAGCCCTATAAACGCGATTGATCCGTCGGGTTGCCTCATAGGCATAGACCCATCGATATTTATTATGAGGAGGGTGGTGCGGGTTGGCAATTTTCTCATCAGAAGGGTCCTGGCAGCCGCCCTGGCAGCCGCTGGAATCGAGGGGCAGAGGCGTGAGGGTTGGGAGGAAGGGTTAACCTTGTTCTCAATGTGGCTAAATGAAACCACCGATGAGGTGATATTGGGCCGGGGCAATGCATTTGTTAAAGAATTGATGTACACGGCTCCGATTAATGCGGCCCGTGTGGATTTCAACGCAGTGAATGCCGGAAAGCCCTTAGATGAATGGGTAGAAGTGCCAATAAAATACGAGTTCGGTCTAATACAACTCTTTACTCCAGAAGATTCCCTCAATCCAGCTCTCCATGTCTTAGGTGGATTCAAAGGAGTAATAACTCCTCGTACGACATACGATGGAGAGGACACCATCACAGTTACTAATACAATGGGTTGGGAGTCGTTTTGGCGAATTTTAGATGCATTCGGATTTCCAGTATATTATAGAGTGATTTGTTGTTTTAAAATGATTGATGATATGGAAATTACAATAACGTGGACCGAGCAGGTAGCCGGACCTCCACCGCCACCCACGGAACCAGATGATTAAGGAGAATGTGCAATGAAAAAGAAACTTTTCTGTTTATTATCCATTTTTGCAGTTGCGATCTTCATAGGAGGTTGTTTTTTGAGCCCAATCTACGAGGAGGACCTCGGCAACGGATATGTCGTTTGTGCTGAAGATGTAATGCGGGATGCTCGTATACTCCGCAAAGACCCCAACCGAGCTTCCGGAGTCGTCCGAGTGGTTCCTCCTACTGTGTTTGCCTATGGCTGGAATGACGATTTCATAATCGCGAAACGACATCCCGAAAAGAAGGATAGAAAAGTCGACACCAGTATAACGTACTGGTACATCGTGGAAGTGGCATCCGGCAATGTCCACGGTCCGTTGAGTGAAGACGAGTTTAACAAGCTTAGAACTAAACTCAAGGTGCCTGCTGAAATATCGTTCAAGACCATCCAGTGAATTCGCCAAAGAAGGCCAACAATCCTTGGTATTGTTGGGCGGAAACTATATATACATTGTTCTGCTTCAGGAATATGAAAGGCTTAAAACGGGCAAAGTGGATGTTGGGAATAGTCGCATTCGGACTCGTCGTGTCCGGTATAACCATATGGCCCGCGGTTCCAGAACTGAAAATAGCCGTTCGCATAGTTTGGGGTGATAGCCAACCGGCCGGTGTGTTGCACAGTTTCGTCCTGCAGGCGATTGAGGGCCTTGAGTCCGTTGAAGCAAAACACCCTTTCATGTTGTACGCACACGACTGGCTTGCCTTCGCTCACATTGTGTTGGCAATCATGTTTGCAGGAGCAATCAGGGATCCGGTCCGCAATGTCTGGATCGTGCAATGTGGACTGATTATGTGTGCCCTCGTTCCGGTATTGGCGGGAATCTGCATTCCAATTCGAGAACTCCCACTGGTCTGGTTCTGGATTGATTTCACATTTGCCCCTGCCGCAGCTTTGCCTCTCTGGATTGCTCTAAGG
>Ga0114922_10000746_pt1 | contig 31301 bp, 30 predicted proteins | sample AartaG_FD_100975 | JGI IMG/M metagenome (GOLD analysis project Ga0114922, IMG submission 100975) | Deep subsurface microbial communities from Aarhus Bay to uncover new lineages of life (NeLLi) - Aarhus_00045 metaG | ecosystem: Environmental > Aquatic > Marine > Oceanic > Sediment | place... | reverse complement strand
GCCATTCCCTTGTTATCCTGTCTATTTTTTCATCCAAAGTTTGATGTCCCTCTATAAGGAGGTCCATTTTTGTGTTAATCTCTTCCAGGAGAACTTCAAATCGCTCCTTCTCGGCCATTGCTGTAATCCCTAATTTGCTGAAAATTTGGAGATAAGTGAATTTTACCTAATAGATTTAATCTGTCAAGGTAAGGACTTTCAGGTAAGGACTTTCAGTAAGGAGAGAATTTGGTATAAGTTTTGCGTTATAAAATTAAAGTATTTTATCGTTTCTGCCGATAAATATGATACACAAGGTCTGCAGAAAGGATGAAACGATGGATAACGGTTTTCTCACTATAGGAGAATTATGCCAGAGGGTAGGAATAAAGGGGTGCACCTTAAGATACTGGGAGAGGGAGTTTGCCAGCTTTCTCAAACCCTACCGCAGTAAAGGTGGACATAGAAGATATGATGAAGGTGATACCAGAAAAATTCTGAAGATTAAAGAATTGGTTAAGGATGATGGATACACGATAAAGGGAGCCGGGAAACTCCTTCAAAATGAGAAAGAATATACTGAGGAAATTGAAGGAAATAGTTTCCCCGCAGAGGGTAATTATTTCCAGGGAAAGAAAATTTTAATTACCGGAGGAACGGGAACAGTGGGAAGAGAGCTCACCCGCAAGCTTCTTTCTTTTAATCCCTCTGTTATTCGTATCTATAGTAGGGATGAGAGTAAACAATTCAATATGCAGGAGGAGTTTAGAAGTAAGACTATCAGGTACTTTATTGGTGATGTGAGAGACGCTAAAAGACTCGAGATGGCTATGGAAGAGGTTGATATTGTTTTTCACCTGGCTGCCCTCAAACATGTTATGGCTTGTGAGTACAATCCTTTTGAAGCAGTTAATACCAATGTCTATGGGTCGCAAAATATTATTAATGTTGCTCGAAGTCTGGATATAGAGAAAGTTATTTTTACCGGTACCGATAAAGTGGTGAATCCCAGCAGTACCATGGGAGCTACCAAATTAATGGCGGAGAGGCTTTTCACCTCGGCTAATTACTACAAGGGAAAGCGAAGAGTCATCTTTGCCAGTGTGAGATTCGGCAATATACTAGGCTCAAGGGGCTCGGTGGTACCTTTATTCAAAAATCAGATGCTAAACGGTGCATCGGTCACCATCACTGACAGGAGAATGACCAGGTTTATTATGTCCCTGAGTGAAGCGGTGGAGTTCATCTTCAAGGCGACTCTCTTAGCCAGAGGAGGGGAAGTTTTTGTCCTGAAGATGCCGGTGGTCAGAATCATAGACCTGGTAGAAGTGATAGAGGAGTCACTGGGACGCCACAATAACATCAAGGAAATCGGAATTAAAGCAGGAGAGAAGCTTTACGAGGAGCTAATGACCAGGGAAGAAGAAAGAAGAGCTTTGGAAAGAAACGATATGTACATCATTCTACCGGCCTTGAAAGAGTTGAGAGCTATCAAATATTCTTATCCGGGTGTTTATATCTCCAAACGAGGTAATCATCTCAGTTCGGAGAGGGGTCCTTTCATTACCCGAGAAGAAATGAAGGATATGTTGCGAAAGGAGAGCTTAGTTTAGTGAAGATTCTGGTTACCGGAGGAGCCGGATTTATAGGCAGGTGGGTGGTAGAGCATCTTCTGGCAAAGCAGCTTGATGTTTGGGTATTGGATGACCTATCCCAGGGAGAGGAGGAAAATCTAGCCGAGCTCTACCCGAATCCCCATTTCAAAAAATTCATCCGCGGCGATGTTCGCCGAAGAGACCTTCTAAATCAAATTTTCCAGGAAGACTTTGATCTCTGCCTTCATCTTGCAGCCACTATCAGCGTTCAGGAGTCCCTTGATAATCCCCGAGAAGCCTTTGAGACTAACGTCGGAGGAACATTTAACCTGCTGGAAGAGGCCAGAACAACCAATACCAGGTTTGTTCTGGTAAGCACCTGCATGGTTTATCAATTCGTGCAGGGAAACAGTCCCATAGACGAGAATCATCCTTTACTTCCTCTCTCCCCTTATGCTTCCAGTAAACTAGCGGCAGAGAATCTCACTCTCTCCTACTACTATGCCTATCATCTACCTACGGTAGTTCTTCGCCCTTTTAATACCTATGGCCCCTTTCAGAAGGGAGGTGGTGAGGGAGGAGTAATCTCCACATTTCTGGAGCAAAAACTGAGAAATCAACCCCTCCATATTTATGGAGACGGGACTCAAACCAGAGACTTTCTCTATGTGGAAGATTGTGCAGATTTCATAGTTAAGGCATCCCTGGGAGAAAAAGCCTGTGGTCAAATATTGAATGCTGGCAGTGGCAAAGACATCTCCATAGCTAAACTAGCTTCTCTCATAGCCAATGAGTCCTCTCCTGTCCGCCATGTTCCTCACCAACATCCTCAGAGTGAGATTCAGAAAATGGTCTGCGACTTTACTAAGGCAAAAACTCTGCTGGGATGGAAATCCGCGGTAAGCCTGGAGCAAGGTATAATACACACAGGCAAGTGGATAAAGAAAATTACCACTGCTAAGGAGAATCCGGAATGGTAACTTCTACCAGACAGATGAAAGTGTGGCAAGGAGAATTTGGCCAGGAATATACAGACAGAAACGCCCTTTCGCTTGAAGAGATGGAATCTCTCCATAAGAGGCGTTACGGTATTAGCCGAACCCAGATTAATTTGAGATTTCTGCCAGACATTAGCCCCTCCCTACGAATTTTGGAGGTTGGCTGTAATATTGGCAATCAGTTGCTGTGTCTGCAAAAAGCGGCCTTTACAAACCTATACGGCATTGAATTACAGAGGTATGCTGTGGAAGTTGCAAGGGTGAGAACAGAGGGAATCAATATCATTCAGGGTTCAGCTTTTGACCTTCCCTTCAAAGATGAATATTTTGAGCTTATTTTTACCTCTGGTCTTCTCATTCATATCAGCCCTACCGATATTCGTAAAGTTATAGACGAAATACACCGGTGCACCCGGGAATATATCTGGGGATTTGAATATTACGCCGATGAATACCAGAAAGTGAATTATCGCCGACAGAGCGACTTACTCTGGAAAACTGATTTTGTTAAACTCTGGCTAAAGCATTTTCCCAGTCTTGAATTAATCAAAGAAGAGAGATTTAAATACTTGAAGAACGACAATATTGATACTATGTTTCTGTTGAGAAAGAGGTGAAATGAGAATACTCCTAATAAATCCACCTATCCGGGAATGGGCAGAACCCAATTGTTTTCCTCTTGGTCTGGGCTATATTGCCTCAGTCCTGTTGCAAGAGGGACATGAAGTTGAAATACTGGACATAAATGCTCACCGTTGGAGCAAGCAGGAGGTGGAAAAAAGAATAAGAGAAGTTTCTTACGATTTAGTGGGAATAGGAGGAATAATAACAACTTATAAATATGTAAAATGGCTTATTAACGTACTTAACAAATACCATCCAGAAAAGAAAATTATTGTCGGGGGCAGTGTAGGTGCATCGATTCCCAAAACAATGCTGGAAAGAAATCCAATAGACATAGTCTGTGTTGGCGAGGGCGAGGAAACTGTTAGAGAACTAGCTAATGTATTACAGAACAATGGCGACCCCTCAACTATTAAGGGAATATGGTTCAAGGGAAATGATGGGTCAATTTGTAGAAATGAACCGAGAGAACCAATCAATGACCTTGATAAGTTGCCCTTTCCTGCCTGGGACCTTTTCCCCATGGATATATATCTAAAAAATCCTGTGGGTGCTCCCAACAGGAACAAGTGGATTGATGGCTCTTTTGCCGAAGAGACTCCTTTGTCTATGAACTTATCAGCAACCCGTGGCTGCCCTTATCAATGTATCTATTGTTATCACGATTTTATGGGTCAAAAATATAGATACCGTTCATCAGATAATATCATTAGCGAAATAAAATATCTCTATACCCACTATGAGGTAAAGTATTTCCACTTTATTGATGATGAATTTGTACTGAAGAAAAATTTTGTCTATGAGTTTTGTCAGAAGATTAAACATTTACAGAAAGAGCTTGGCGAGAGAATTACCTGGGGCTGTAGTGGAAGAGCGAATCTAATGACTGAAGAACTTATCGCTACTATGGCTGGGGCGGGTTGTGTTTTGATCGGCTACGGAATTGAATCTGGCAGCCAGAAAATGCTGAACATAATGAAAAAAAAAGTGTTGGTAGAACAAGCAAAACAAGCTGTGAGGTTGACTCAGCAATATCTTGGTTGGGCTGATTGTTCATTTATGATTGGTACTCCAGGAGAAACCAAAGGCACTATTCAAGAGACCATAGACTTTTGTAAACGGTTAAACCTTATACCGGAGGTAATTTTCTTCGCTACTCCCTATCCGGGCACTGAATTATATAGGATAGCTATTCAGCGAGGAAAAATCAAAGATGAAGAAGCGTATGCTATGAGCTTAGGTGAACAAGGGGAAAAAATAAGGGTTAATTTTACAGATTTTAGCACGGATGAATTGAGGAAAATTAAAGAAGATATGGTCATAGAATTAAGGGCCTGGAATAAATTCAAACATCAAGAATAGGATTTTTAATGAATATATTGGGTATAATTCCTGCCCGCGGCGGAAAACAACAACTGGCCAATAAGAATATTCTGTCTCTATCGGGCAGACCAGTTATTGCTTATACAATATTAGCTGCTCAAAGGTCTTCCTCAATTGATAGACTGGTTGTTTCTACGGAAAATAGGGATATCGCTTCTGTAGCCAAACAATTTAACGTAGAAGTAGTTGATAGGCCATCAGAGTTATCCCTTGATACTTCTCCCATCGAAGATTCTCTACGTCACGCAGTCGAATATCTCAAAAAGGAAGATAATTATCAGGCAGATATTGTGGTTCAAATGCAGGCTAATGTCCCTATTAGAAAAGAGGGAATAATAGACGAAGTGATAAATAAGTTGATTGATACAGACGCAGACAGCGTTGCCACTATGTATCCCGTTGATCAATGTCCGCAATGGATGAAGAGGATCGATAAGGATGGTTATCTACGCCCGTTTTGCTCTTCGAAAAAAGAATACCGAAGACAGGACATTGAGCAAATGTATCTTCTAGACGGAGCGGTGATTACAACCAAAAGAGAGGTGCTTATGGAGACTATGGGAATGAAAGGTGTTCATCTCTATATGGGCAAAAACATGCTGGGTGTCATTCAAGATAAGAAGTATGCCATAGAAATTGATACGCAAGAAGATTTTTTCATTGCTGAATTATTCTTGAAAACAGTGAAGACAAAAGAAACGTCTGGGCAGGAAGACTATGAAGAAAATAAAAATAGGGAATAGATTAGTAGGAGAAGGAGAACCCTGCTTTATTATCGCGGAAGCAGGTTCTAATCATAATGGGGAGTTGGAAATTGCCAAGCAACTTATCGATATCGCAGTAAAGGCTGGCGCTGATGCAGTGAAGTTTCAGACTTATTCTGCTGAGAAATTATATTCCCGGAAGACTCCCACAATGAAGTATTTAGAAAAAGAGAGATTAATAAAGAAAGACGAATCAGTGTGGGATTTAATAAAGAGAATAGAGATGCCCAGAAAATGGCACAAACCTCTTGTTAATTATTGCGAAGAAAGAGAAATTATGTTCCTTTCTACTCCTTTCGATTTAAAGGCGGTCGATGAGCTGGAAGAAGTGGGGATGGCAGCGTATAAGATAGCCTCCTTTGAGATTACCCACCTTCCTCTTTTAGAATATGTAGCAAGAAAAGAAAAACCAATTATTCTCTCTACTGGAATGGCAGATTTATCTGATATAGAATTAGCATTGGATACTATTTATGAACAAGGTAATAGAGGGGTAATTCTTCTTCATTGTGCGGTAGCGTATCCCCCAAAATACGAGGATTTAAACCTAAGAGCAATGCAAACGATGCGGCAGGCGTTTCAATTACCGGTGGGACTTTCAGACCATACATTAGGAATAACCTCTGATATTGCCGCTGTGGCCTTAGGCGCTTGTGTTATTGAGAAACATTTTACTCTGGACAGGAAGCTGAAAGGACCCGATCATTCCTTTGCTTTGGAGCCAGGTGAATTAAAGAACATGGTTCAAGCTGTTAGAGACGCTGAAGCATCTCTTGGCTGCCCAATTAAAAAGCGTACCTTCGCAGAAGAAGAGATGTATAGATTAGGAAGAAGAAGTTTAATTGCCGCCTGTGATATTTCTAAGCAAACAGTAATTACTAAAGAAATGGTGGATGTTAAAAGACCAGGCTATGGCATTCATCCTGAAATGACGGATGTGGTAATAGGACGAGTGACAAAGGTTAATATCGAGAAAGACGATGTCTTGACTTGGGAGATGATATGAGAATTTTTTACCTGGGAAACAATCTTCTTGGATTAAGGGTACTAGAATTTCTCAAAAAACAAAAGGAAAAAATCTGTGGCCTGGCTGTTCATCTCTCTGAGAAGGCAAAATATGTCAATGAGATCATAAATTGTTCTCGATTGGAAAAATCAAAAATTATTAGTGGAGATAGAATTAATGGGCCGGAAACAGTAAAAAAAATAGAAAGACTTAAACCAGATATTATTTTAAGTATCTGCTTTGGTTATATTCTTAAACCGGAGATCATAAGAGTTCCTCCTTTAGGCGTAATAAATCTGCATAGTGCTTATCTTCCTTGCAACCGAGGAGCAAATCCGAACGTGTGGAGTATCGTTAATGCAACACCGGCAGGAGTGAGCTTGCATTACATAGATGCAGGTATAGACACCGGCGACATAATTGCTCAAGAACAAGTTCCTGTAGACTGGCTTGATACAGCCAGAACTCTTTATGAGAAGTTAGAAAAAGAGGCATTTAAACTTTTTCAACAAAGTTGGCCAGATATTAAATCTGGAAAGATTAAAATAAGAAAACAGGTAGGAAAAGGTAGTTTTCATCGGCTAAAGGATTTAGAAAGAATTGATAGAATCGATTTAGGTAAAAAATACAAAGCAAAGGACTTAATCAATATTTTAAGATCTAGAACCTTTCCACCTTATAACGGAGCTTATATTGAAGTAAATGGAAGGAGAATATACTTGAGGTTGGAATTATACGAAAGCTGAGGAAGAGAATGGCTGAGGCTATAGTAAGAGTAGATGGTGGGTCTAACATAGGAATGGGACATGTTCAGAGATGTCTGGCTCTAGGTAGTAAGCTGAAGAAAAATGGAGCGGAAGTACTTTTCATCTGTCAAAAAGATGAAGCAATTAGAAAGAAAATTGAGCAAGAAGGGTTTGAGGTTGTAGCGTTAAGAAACAACATAGAGCTGAAAGAGGATCTAAGAGATACGATGAATACTATTAAGAATCATGCAGCAGATATAGTGATTACTGATTCGTATGCCCTTGACGGGCGTTATCTTGCTGAAGTTAAGAAATTAGTCCCTCTTCTCATTTCCATTGACGATCTAGCCAACACTTCTTTTCCTTCGGACATTGTAATCAACCAAAATCTTCATGCAAAAGACCTAAATTATCGCTCTTCAACGGGAAAAACAAAATTCCTTCTCGGTCCAGAATATGCTCTTTTGCGAGAAGAGTTTTCTAATCTTAGTAAAAGAAGAGTAAATGAAAAGGTCGAAAATATCCTTATCACTTTAGGTGGGGCCGACCCTCTCAATTTAACCCCTGAGATTCTCATAATTTCAGGCAAAATAAGCCGGGATTTCAACATTACAGTAATAATGGGACTTTTCTTTGAGAATAAGTCCGAGATAAAAAAGGCCAGCCGGAGGATAGGTAAGAAAGTGGAATTTATCTATGATTCTCATGAAATGAGTAAAATAATGTTTGCCAGTGATTTAGCCATCACCGGTGGTGGAACAACTTTATATGAGCTTGCCGCTAGCGGCACACCTGCCATTAGTTTCTGTCTTGCAGAAAACCAAAGGAAAAACGTGCAGGGATTGAATGATTACGGAACGCTGATTAATCCGGGATGGGGTACTGAAATTGACGGGGTCGAGTTAAGGGAAAAGGTCACTAAATTAATAGATGATTTCTCCTCAAGAGCTAGAATGTCCCGATTAGGAAGAGAGTTAGTGGATGGAAGAGGGATAGAAAGAATCAGCAAGATAATAGAAACGTATGGAGATGGTAGGTAAGCATCCTAATCAGAATAATAGCTCCCAGGCCAGAAGAATGGTTAAATCCTGCGATTTCCAGATAATTTCGGGTGTAGTTCAATTAATTGATAAGTTCTTAGTATAGGAATTTCTTTTTTGGACATGGTCTGCGAAAATCTGCGTCCTAATTAACTTGAACTATGTTTTGAATTTACTATGAGCTATGAGTCATGAACTAACTTGTGCCTACATTCTGAAAATTTGGCATAAATTTTGCATTACTATTAAGTGAAGCATTTCTCTGCTTCGCCGAGAAACAAACATAGAAGAATCATATGAAAGAAAATGTCAAGCAAATGAAACCAATCTCACCAAAATTGCGACAGCAAAATTATAAGGAAAATTTTATCCTATTGAGGAAAAGATATCCAGAAGTTGCTCGCTGGTTGGAAAGTTCGGGCAATGGAAGAGCAATTGCAGTGGAACTTGAGAGCGGAGACTTTGCTTTTCTTCTACAAGAAAATGGGAAGAAACACTGGCTAACCGTGCCCCAAAACCCAAAAGACAGGGCAAAAAGGACTTTAGAGAAACATCTTAATCTTGTAAAGACGGGGAACCCCCTTTTCCTTGCCGGAATAGGAGCCGGCTACGAATTAATGGAGTTCTTTGATGCTCAGCCCAAGATGACTTTATGGAAGAAGCAGGCTATTTATGTGGTGGAAAGATCAGCCGATATCTTCAGATTAAATCTTGAAATTCATGATTGGAAAAAAATTTTTACCTCTGGTCGGATTTTCTTCTTTGTGGGAAAGAAAATTAATCAGCAACTAAGAGACTTTTTTCGCAATGCTTTAAGACCGCTGCCTGAAGTTATTTTATTCTATGAAATGACCCAACAGGAAAATCAACCTCTTGTGGCCCGAGTAATAAAAACAATACGTGATATCACGGAAAATAGAAAAAAAGAGGTTGAACGATTACTCAGAGAAGCAAACAGGTATTATGAGTCATTATCTGATAAGGACTGGCAGAGGATTTTCTCTTCTCCAAGAGAGCGACCTTTAAGAATTCTTTTAGTTACTTGCAAATTCTCCACCTTTGTTCAATATTGCACAAGGGATGTAGCCCAGGGGTTTGAAGCACTGGGTCACCAGACAAGAACGATAGTTGAAAAAGATAGTATCGATCGAACTTCCTCTTTGGACACCATGCGGAACCTTGCTTCGTTCAAGCCGGATATGATATTCATGATAGACTACTTGCGAACATACTTTGGCTCTCTATGCCACGAAAACATTCCTTGGGTCTGTTGGGCACAGGACATGCTACCTGGGATAATCAATGAGCAAGCACCCAAAACGATAGGAAAAAGAGATCTAGTGTTTGTCCTATCTGGTCCTAATACACGACGGTTACTTGAACTGGGTTACCCCAGGGACAATTTGTTTCATTTGCCTGTTCCTGTAAATGTTAGTGTCTACTACCCAATGAGTTTGAGTGAGAAAGACAGAGAAAAATACGGCTGTGAGGTCTCCTATGTTTCCCATTATGCTTTGTCTCCAGAAAAAGCTTTCACCGATTTATTGGCTCAATTTAGTGATTCAAGAATAAAGGAAATCCTGAGAATAATGTACGAATTGATTAAAGAACGATTCTACAATGAGAAAGACTTCTACACGTCAGAAGATTATGAACTTCTTTTGTTGGAGGTTGAGGAACAAAAAGGCAACAGGATAGAGAACAGTAAAACAAGAAAGGATATTTTGTGGAAGTTCTGGCACAGCATTGGGAGCCTATTTTTTAGACAACTTCCCTTAGAATGGATTGCCCAGGAAGGATACGATTTACGGATTTACGGAAGAGGTTGGGAGACACATCCCCGCTTATCAAAGTACGCACAGGGAATAGCTAATAATGGCCAGGAGTTATGTAAAATCTACAATTCATCCCAAATTAACCTTCAAATTCATCATGTGCACAATCTTCATCCAAGACTGACTGATGGTCTGGCATCAGGAGGTTTTTTCCTGGTAAAATATCATCCGGTCGACTACGAACAAGGAGAACTGGTCAGCTATTTCGATATAGACAAAGATATTGTTCGGTTTAAAGGTAAGGCTGACCTTTTGAAGAAAGTAGAGTTTTATCTAAATCATTCAGAAGAAAGAAGCTCAATTACTGAAAGAGCCCGGAAAAACGTGCTTGAAAAACTGACTTATGCTGGCAGTATGCAATTTGTTATAGATGCAGTGAAAAAGCAGATCGAAAGAAACTGACGGAATAACGCACAGCAGGAGACCCACTTGGAACATAATTAAAGACAATATCATTTGTAGCTAAGGGAAAACCATAATGAACAAAGTAAATAAACTCATAATAAATTTCACACCAACAGGTATGATTCCAACTAAAGAAATGACGCCATACGTTCCGATTAGTCCCGAGGAGATAATTAAAGACGTTTTAAAATCAAAAAAGTATGGTGTTTCTATGGTGCATATACATGCAAGGGGAGAGGATGGTAGACCTACTTACAAAAAAAAAGTTTATGCGGAGATTATTAATGGCATACATAAAGTGGATCAGGACTTAATTTTATGTGTTTCAACGAGTGGAAGAGATTGGTCAGAATTCGAAAAAAGATCAGAATCTCTTGAATTGACTGGAGAAAGCAAGCCCGATATGGCCAGTCTTACTTTAAGTTCTTTGAATTTCAACAAACAAGCAAGTATTAATAGTCCACGAATGATCCAGATGCTTGCAAAAAAAATGTTAGATAATAATATAAAACCAGAATTAGAAGCATTTGATGTTGGTATGATAAATTATGCGAAATATCTCTATGAAAAACAACTAGTCAAACCTCCTTTTTATTTCAATCTAATTTTAGGAAATATAGCATGTGCTCAGGCAAATATTCTAAATTTAGGGCTTATGGTCACTGAATTGCCAGAAAGTTCGGTTTGGTCTGTTGGAGGTGTCGGTAGTTTTCAATTAAAAATGAATATGAATGGTATGATTAATGGCGGTGGGATAAGAGTTGGTCTTGAAGATAATATATGGTTTACTCCTAAAAGAAAGAAACTAGCAACTAATGAAGATTTATTGAAAAGGATTTATGATATTGCTCAAGCTTTGCATTTAGAGATTGCGACTCCTAAAGAAGTTAGAAAGGTATTAGGATTAAAATGAAAAATACTATGGATGGGACTATTGATGCGCCTCTCGCTATTTACAAATGTAAATGACTTTGAATAAACACACTTTTCGGAATGAAGTTCAGGGAGTTCGAGGACATAAATATGAAAAATATTATTGTAATCGGTGCAGATGTCTCAGGGATGAATATCTTTACAGTTATACAAGATACTAATAGGATTAGTTCTAAGTGGAAGGTTATTGCCTACCTTGACGAATACAAAAAACATGATGGAACTTTGTTTGGCATCCCAATATTCAATACATTCGAAGATATTATTTCTAGAACAGGAACAATTAAAGAAGAGACCTACGTGATAAGTGCTATTGGAAGTCCAAGAGATCGGCTTCGTTTAATGAAGCAGGCAGAAAGCAAGGGTTTTAAATTAGCAACTATTATCCATCCAAGTGCCAATATCTCAGACTATGCGAAAATTGAGGAAGGTTGTATAATCTGTCAATTTGCCTCGGTGCACCCCTTCGCCCATGTCAAAAGGATGTCATATATTCACACCGCAGTAGTAATTGGTCCTAAAGTCACTATAGGAGAAGCTGTCACAATAAATAGTTTATGTGCTATATCTTCTAATACTAAAATTGGAGATTATTGTTATGTTGGGGTTGGAACCAAGGTAATTCAAAAAATAAATATTGGAAAAAACGCCACTTTAGGTGCAGGCAGTGTTATAATTAAAGATGTTCCAGAAAATTGCTTGGCTGCAGGAGTTCCTGCAGAAATAAAAAAAAGGAATCATAATGGAAATTGAGTTTTTTGAGAAACCACAAAGAAGTAGTAAGGTGAAAAAAGAAATGATTCTTGCAGATAAGGATAGACTTAGAAAAATGACTCCTGATTATGAGAATTTTGGATTTGATTATTTTGATAATAGGACTTCTGGAGTTGGATATGGCGGCTATATTTATAACGGAAGATTTAGAGAAACTGTTAGAAGAATGATCGAGCATTATTCTTTAAAAAAAGGAGATAAAGTGCTGGAAATTGGTTGTGCCAAAGGATTCTTGCTCATTGAATTTAAGAAAGAGGGAATGATTACAAAAGGCGTCGATATAAGTGAATACGCTATTTCAAATTGCCATCCTGATTTAAAAGATGATTTGATGGTCCTAGATATTACTAAAGGATTGCCCTTCGAAAATGGTTATTTCCATCTTATAACTGGCAAGGAAGTACTACCCCATATCCCCAAAAATAAAATCGAATTTGTTATGAAAGAGATTATTAGATGTTCAAGAAATAATAGGTCTTTTTTAGAAATACACTGTTCAACTAAAGAACAACTTAGAAATTTCTATCTCTGGGATAAAACCCATAAAATTTTATGGACTCCGCAACAATGGCTGGGTTTATTTAGAAAAGTAGGTTACAAGGGAGACTATCATCTTAAAATTTTGATAAATGATAAAAGTGAATAGATACGATTTTGAACTATGCAAAGTCTCTTAAATGATAATTTTATTGAAAATTATAGAAAATGGTGAATATAGATAATCATAAATTAATGTATCACCCTAAAAGAGTGGCTGAATTTCTTGAAAAAGCAGACTGTTATCCAATTCATGTTGAAATCGGTCCAACTAATAGGTGTAATCACAGATGTGTTTTTTGTGCTCTAGATTGGTTAGAGCACGGAGGTTATGATATTGATAAATCTGTTATGATTTCAGCTTTAGAAGACATGGCAAATCATGATGTAAGGTCTGTTGTGTTTGCAGGAGAAGGCGAACCTTTATTACATAAAGACATTTCTTTATTTGTTCACCATGCTAAAAAATCTGGATTAGATGTAGCTATAACAACAAATGGAGTTCCATTCACACCATCCAGAATAAATGAAATCCTACCTTATCTTTCCTGGATAAGATTTAGTGTTAATGCCGGCAATCCGGAAATTTATTCAAAGGTACACAGAACAAAAAAAGAAGATTTTGATAAAGTGATTAGAAATGTAAGTTGTTCTTCAAAATTAGAGAGAAAAGAAAAATTACAAACAACAATCGGTGTTCAGACACTTGTTCTTTCAAACAATATTTCAACACTCTCCGACCTAGCAAAAATATGCAAAAATGCTGGGGCTGACAATCTGCAAGTTAAACCATACTCTCATCATCCTAAAAGCAAAAATGACTTTAGTGTTGGTTTTTCTGAACTAAAAGAATTAGAAGAAAAGTTAATGGAATTTGAAGATGAAAATTTTAAGATTTTGTATAGAAAAGAAACAATGAAGAGAATAGAAGAAGGAATTACTTATCCTGAATGCTATGGATTGCCTTTTTTTGCTTTAATAGATGCAAAAGGAAATGTAATTCCCTGCAATCTTTTTTATGATAACGCTGATTTCATTTATGGAAACTTATATAAGAAAAGTTTTTCTGAAATTTGGGAAGGAGAAAAAAGAAAAAAGGTTATTGATAAGATAAGAGAACGGGGGATAGAGAATTGCAGAAAAGGATGCAGATTAGATGTGATTAATAGATATATACATAGACTTAAGAACCCTAATTTGCATGATAATTTTATATAGAATGAGAGAAATAAATAGTAAAAATTTTCTTAATTGATCCTGACACAAAATTGGTGATGTCCTAGTCGGCGTGTAGAAACAGATTGGCGTAAGATATCTCCAGAAAAAACTACCAGGGCCTGAGGGCCCGGAAAGGAGGACTTGCGCCGTGAAGAGAATACCACCGAGCAGGAAGTTGAGGCAGGGCTTTGAGGAGATGCTTCAAGGCTATGAAACAGGGTAGTGCCTCTTGGACGCTTTTATCAAATTAAGCTGATTTAAGAATTATTTTGGGGTAAATTGCATAGAAGGTGGTTCAAAAGGGGATCATTCTTGAATATATTAAAGAAAGTTAGTATTTTGCATAGTAAACGCAAAGTGGGTTGAAGAGTAACGCTCAAATCCAGTAAAATCAATGGTTTTGGACCGCTTAAAAATTGATAACAAGACAAAGGCTTTTAGCCATACTTTTTCTCCTCAATATACTGGGTTGAAAAGAAGAGACTAATCTTGGAAATATAGAATTTAAGCACCTTAGAATACTTAAATTACCTTAAAATTGGGAGCGCGGTATTATGCTTCATCTGGTCCTGGAACAGGACGTGGAGGATCTCCTGGGTCGAGCTCACTACTAACGGGGGAAGCGAAGGCGTCAGGGGCGTCGCCTCCAGCTACGAGGAAGGGCTAGAGCTAGGGCGAGAATTTATCACTCGATCCAAAGGTATCTACACCTCGGCGATGGAATGTCTGACCTACTTGAAGTTCCCGAAGGCTCACGAAAAGTTGCCGCCGGAAGTCCCACCGCTTGCGGGTGGACAGGATGTCACTAAAATGAAAACGTTAGGAGTGAAATGATAAGATGAAAATCCCTTATATAGGTTTAATGCAACAGCATGAAAACTTAAAAGGCGAAATAATAAGCGCAATTTCCAGTGTATTGGACCACTCTATGTTTATATTAGGCCATGAAGTTGAGGAATTTGAGAAAAAATTTGCGCAATATTGCGGGGTGAAGTATGCCGTTGGAGTGAACTCCGGCACAGATGCTCTATTTTTGGCTTTGAAATCCTTGGGTATTGAAAAAGACGATGAAGTAATAACTGTTCCTAATTCGTTTTTAGCAACTGCTTCAACCATCATTGCTGCAAATGCAAAACCTATTTTCGTCGATGTTAGAGAAGATATGAATATTAATCCAGATTTAATAAAATCCACCATTACGAAAAACACCAGAGCTATACTTCCTGTACACCTTACTGGAAGGCCTGCAGAAATGGATAAAATAATGGAAATTGCCAATAAGTTTGGATTATGTGTAGTTGAAGATGCCGCTCAGGCAATTGGTGCAGAATATAAAGGTAAAAAGGTAGGTTCATTTGGTGATGTAAATTGTTTTAGTTTACATCCCTTGAAGAACTTGAATGCTTGTGGAGATGGTGGCGTAATTACGACTAATAATGGAAGAATTTACAATAAGCTCTTACAACTGAGAAATATTGGGTTAAAAAACAGAGATGAAGCAGATATTTGGGGATATAATAGCAGATTAGATACCATTCAGGCCGCAGTCTTGAATGTGAAGTTTAGATATATCGATGAATGGATAGAAAAAAGAAGGAAAAATGCAGAGTTCTACAACAAGGAATTAAAGGCTTTCGTGAGAGTGCCAGAAGAAAAGCCACTTGAGAAATGCGTTTATCACACTTATATAATCCGAACTGAAAGACGAGATGAATTAAAATCTTATTTAGGGAAAAATGGAATTGAAGCAAAAATCCATTATTCCATTCCCATACATCTTCAACGATGTGCAAATAATCTTGGGTACAGGATAGGTGATTTTCCCGTTACTGAAAAACAAGCGAATATGATACTGAGTTTGCCTATTTATCCAGAATTAACAAAAAAAGAGTTAGATTATGTAGTACAGATCATAACCGAGTTCTTCGGGAGAAACAAGGGATAGAATAAAGAAGGGTAAGCACAGATACTTCTGGGGAAGTCACCTCAGCCAAAAATCATAACAAGAAGATTTTTGTTTAGGTCCGAAAGAGTTCGAAGCAATGTACCAAAAGGAGATTTTGACAAATGAGCACCAATGGTGGCTATTGTTGTGCAGAAAAAGGTAATTCAGGGAACGAAAGAATTAAAATATTACTTGCTTACCCTAAAGTTGGTTCTGAAGCAAGAAATGTAAGTTTGTGTCTACCGCTACCCTTGCTATATTTGTCAAGTTATCTGAAAGTGAAATTCTGAAAAAGACTAACTTACAAGGAAATTACGGTATAGTTTCTTGTGTAGATAGACCAAGGAAAGTATGAGGGTAAAGAGAATAGTACCTGAAACTCTGGTACTTGTCTGCCATAACCGATGGCAGTCTTTATGTGCTTCTAAAGGGAAGATGGTTACCGTCAGCAGATTGTGAGAGAACTGATGATGCAGGTATAGCTATTACGTAATTATATAATATTAGAGGGGGAGGTATATCGTGATACAAACACATAAGCTGCAGGCAAGTCCAAACAAAGTGATCCTACCTACATCACTTCTGGCGTATTACCAGCAAAACCGCTTTAACCCCGTACCAATTGCAGTAGAAGATCAGGGTACCTGGAAGTCGCACTTCGGCAAGCGTCGCAACCTTTATGAAAGGCATCTGGGTATTCCACTTTCTCTGCTCAGTGGTCGTTCGGTACTCGAATTCGGTTGTAACTCAGGGGAAAATGCACTGGTTCTCGCCTCGGTTGGTGCGAACCTCACACTGGTGGAGCCGAACGAGCAGGTGTTGCCGCGGCTTAAGGCCCTATTCAAAAACTTCGGCCTTGAGAAACGCATTGTTGCATTGGTGCAAGAGACTATGGAAAGTTTTGAGTTCAAGAAACTTTATGATGTTGTGCTTGCTGAGGGATTCTTGTACATGTTGCCGAATCGCGACCAAATGGTTCAAGAAATCAGCAGATCCATGAGGTCAGGTGGATTGGCTGTTATCTCCTTTGGTGATCGATACGGTTGCCTACTTGAGATGACAAAGCGGATGATTTTGTGGCGAGCATGTCAACTGGGAAAAATCGACGATGTTCACAGCCAAGCGTCATTAGAGCTCGCCAGACGGCTGTACGGGGAGGACTTCGCGAAATTGAACGCTTCAAGGCCTTTCGAGGTCTGGTGGAAAGACGCGCTGGTTAATCCATTTGTCCGCTCCGCGACCCGCTGGGGCTACCCAGAGCTTCTAGCACTTGTGGAGAGAGCAGGTTGTGAATTCTATTCCTCTTCGCCTAAGTGGACCTCAATTGACCACTTTACCTGGTACAAGAATGTTCCTGACAGGAAAACCCGTCATCAAGGCATTTTAGATAACTGGAGCAGGATTTTCCCTTTTTTCTTGACTGGACTTCCTCCATCAAGTGGGAGAATTGAGCCCGCCACTTCCGAAGTCATTGATTCGGTTGCTGAACTGACAGCACAAATTTTGAGATATACCACAACCCTCAATTCTTCTATAGATTCAGTGGTGTATCCTTCAGTGCTTGATGAGTGCTTTGATGAGAGTAAAGATTTCAGATTGTTGCACTTCAACCGAGAGATGAAGAGTCTGTACAAGACAGCAAGATCCTGTCAACTGGACGATTTGATATCGGCGTATCACGACACAAAGTATGTACGAAATTTGTGGGGAGCCCCGTATCACTACATTTGCTTTAGCAAGTTGGCTTGATCCGGGTCCGCAAGATGAATGTTGGGAGTTTAGTGAACGAACATTGAGGAATGGATGGTTGAGACAATTAAGAATTGACCTACTTTTCGTCTCAAACCGGATATCAGAAGGGTCGGTTAATACCTACGTTGGTATAAATCTCACCTCCATGAGTGTAAAGTATTCTTTCAATTTTGCCGAAAATATATATATATGGAAGAAGTGTACAAAAACAAATTTTAAGGGAATGAAAGCTGCCTTTCGAAATAGCGAGGGGAGAGCGATGGGGAAAATTTTGCTTTTGTGAGGAAAAAATAGCCAGAAGTTGGTCGCTGACCGTAAAACTTTAGTGAGTGAAGAGAAGTTTTTGAATTTAGTATCGCACACATTATCGAACTGAAAAAGTAATTAGAGATATGGAGAACGCCTCATGCGAAAGGTGCTTATCATAAAGACTGGCTATTCGGAACTTGTGGAAAATGGTAGCGGAAGAGTTGTCAGTTTGGGCGATGTTTTCTGGCACACTGTTCTTCTTCATCTTTATAGGAATGATGAGGTTACCTGGCTTGTCAGCAGGAAAGCTTATGCTTTACTGGAGGGCAATCCTTACATTGACAGAGTGCTGATTTATGAGGAGATTGCCGGTACCCCACTCAAAGATGAGTATTTTGATGTGCTGATAAATCTGGAAAAGGGGCCGGAGATGTGTGTTTTGGCTGAATCAATAGCTGCTGGAGAAAGGCTGGGTTTTGGATTTAGAGGTAATGATGTGCTCAGTAGTGATGAGGATTTATCTTTAAAGCGAAATAATCATAAACTATCGCAGGAAATTCTCTACGAAATGATGGGAGGTCAATGGAGAGGAGAAGATTATATTTTGGGATATTGCCCCAAGACGGTGGAAGTTTATGACGTCGGATTTAATACCGAGGTGGGGCCTAAGTGGCCTCATAAGGCCTGGGCCAGGCGAAATTGGGAAAAATTGGAGCCGCTTCTTTTATCAGAGGGATATAGTGTTAGCTGGCAGAAAGGACTGCACAGTTTGCAAAATTACATAGATTGGCTTAATTCCTGCAGAGTTATAATCACTAATGATAGCCTGGGAATGCATCTGGGCTTAGCTCTAAAGAAGAGAGTAGTTGCCTTATTTGGGCCTACTTCCTCAAGGAAGGTTTATATGTATGCTCGAGGATGTCACCTGGTGGCAAATTCGAGCTGTCCGGATATGCCCTGTTATTCTTCTTACTGTAAAAGAGGATTGAGCTGTGTCAATGAAATTGAAGTAGAAAGGGTTTACCAGAAAGTTGAGGATTTGTTGGAAAAAGATTATTCTCTGGCTATAGCCCAGCAGCAGAAAGTCACAGCAGAAATTTAGTAAGTACCAGTGAACCCCGTCATTGCGAAAGATGAAATCCTGAAGCAATCTGTGTTTTTGGGATTGCCACGTCGCTATCGCTCCTCGCAATGACAGTGGCATACGTGGTTTGCTGAATATTTACGAAATTTAAGAGGCTAGCTATCTCTATTGAAGGAGGCAAAAAGAGAGTGAGATATATCAGATTGCCCGAGGATTATAGTTATATCGCAGTATTTCTGACCTTTGCCTGTCCTTATAAATGCAGCTACTGTATTAACAGGTTTGGGGAGGCACATTATAGAAGAAAAATGATCAGCGGGAAAGATTGGGTCAGAGCCCTCGGCAGGATTGAGACGGGAGAGGTGCCTATTACTTTAGGAGGAGGAGAGCCCAGCTCTCATCCAGATTTTACATATATCATAAACCAGCTGCCGAGGCACCTGGATATAGATATTCTTACTAACCTATTTTTCGACTTAGATGAGTTCATTAAGGAGGTTGATCCGAATCGCTTGAGAAGAGGTGCACCCTATACCTCAATCAGGGCCAGCTATCATCCCGAAGTGATGGATTTGAGAGAAACTATAGACAAGACTATAAAATTGATGAAAGCAGGGTTCAGTATTGGTCTATATGGTGTTTTACATCCTGTTCAGGAAGAACATATTTTGGAGGCACAAAAAAGATGTCAAGATTTAGGGATAGATTTTAGGACCAAGCCTTTTCTTGGGTATTATCAGGGAAGACTATATGGCCAATATAGATATGAGGGAGCTTGCAGCAAGAAATTTAGAAAGAAGGTGCTCTGTAGAATCTCCGAGCTGATAATTGGTACTGAGGGAAGTGTTTATCGCTGTCATCATGATTTATACGAGGGAAAAGAGCCAATTGGGAACATAACTGAGGAGGATTTTGAAATAGAAGATAAATTTCGGGAATGTGATGATTTTGGTTTCTGTAATCCCTGCGACGTCAAAGTAAAGAATAATCGGTTTCAGCAATTTGGACATACTTCAACCGAGATGAGGGAATATTCGCCGGTTTTGCTTAATATTTAGTTATTTTTGAACTCAGGCAGGAAAAAGTCGTTTGAAGTAAAGATAGGAAATTACCTGTGAATACAAAGAAACCAAGGCTGTCACTTAGTTCCTCCCAGAATAAAAGAATTCTAAAATATGCACCCATTGATTTAAAGAGGGTCAGGACCTACCCCATTGAGAAAAGAAAAAATAAAGTAAAAATTGTGGATTTTGCTAAGCCTGGTAAAGAAAAAGCAACTTTCGTTGATTTCATAGATTCCTTACCCTTCATCCTGGTGGGTAAGAATTTTAGACAAATCAGCCAAGCCATAGTTAATGCCTATAGTAAAAAACGTCCAGTGATATTGGCTATGGGAGCACATGTAATTAAATGTGGACTGAGCCCCATACTCATCGACTTAATGAAAAGAGGTATTGTAAGCGCGGTAGCTTTAAATGGAGCAGGAGCCATCCATGATTTTGAAATAGCTCTTAGGGGAGAGACTTCTGAGGATGTGGCAAGAGGTTTAGACACGGGAATATTTGGCCTGGCCGAGGAAACCGGAAAGCTAATGAACCAGGCTATAAATGAGAGTAAAGAGCCGGGATTGGGAATGGGCTATCTCCTGGGGAAAAAATTAATAGAGATGAAAGCTCCTTATGAGAAGTTTAGCATTCTTGCTGCTGGAATAAAGCTAGATATTCCGGTGACCGTTCATGTCGCTATAGGGACCGATATTATTCATATGCATCCAGAGGCAAATGGAGCAATGATAGGGGAGAAGACCTTTAATGACTTTCGTATTTTCACCTCGGTAATTACCAATTTAGAGGGAGGCGTCTATTTGAATATAGGTTCAGCAGTGATACTGCCGGAAGTTTTTTTGAAAGCACTCACTATTGCCAGAAACCTGGGGCATAAGGTGGAGAATTTTACGGCGGTGAATCTGGATATGTATGAGCATTACCGCCCTTTAGAGAATGTGGTGAGAAGACCAACAAGCAAAGGTGGAAAAGGATATACCCTTTTGGGACATCATGAGATCTTGATTCCCCTGCTTTCCCAGGCAGTAATTGAGATAATGGAGAAAGAGGAGAGGGGAGAAAACCTTTACCAATAAGTGATACTCTGGGGATGTTCAGCTTTAGGGGAAACAAAAGTGGAAGAGCAAATAGCAGAAGAGATTCAAGAGAGTATGAGGGTGAAGGAGCGAGTACTCCGAGGGTTGGTGCCGCAGATCAAGGAGTTGGCTCAGGCACTGATCCAGGCTTACAGAGGCAAAGGAAAGGTAGTTTTGTTTGGTAATGGGGGATCAGCGGCGGATGCTCAGCACATTGCTTGTGAGCTGGTAGGAAGATTTGAAAAAGGGAGGAGGGCGCTGCCGGCGATAGCCTTGTCTACCAATACCTCAACTCTAACCGCTATTGGAAACGATTATGGTTACGAGGCTTCGTTCGCCCGACAAGTAGAGGCGTTTGTTGGGGAAGGAGATATAGCAATTGGGATTAGTACCAGTGGGAATGCTGCTAACGTATTGCAAGGATTAAGAGTGGCCAAAGAGAAAGGGGCAAAGACTGTGGGCCTGAGTGGGAAGAGCGGTGGAAAATTGAAGAGCCTGGTAGACCTGTGCCTGGTGGTTCCGTCTGACAGTACGCCCCGCATTCAAGAAGCGCACATCACCATTGGGCATATTATCTGTGGGATCGTGGAGAGGGAGTTATTTGGACCGATCAGTTAGGAGCTCAAAGAGTGGAAAATAATGAAAAATAAATTATTGGAAATCCTGCCTAGATTGAAGGATAGAAAAGTGCTGGTGGTAGGGGATATTATGCTCGATGAGCACATTTTAAGTAAGGTAAGCCGTATCTCTCCTGAGGCACCGGTGCCCGTTGCAGATGTGGTCTCTATAGCATATACACCGGGTGGAGCGGGAAATGTAGCCACCAATATCCAGGCTCTAGGGGGCAGCCCGTACTTGCTGGGAGTAGCTGGTAAGGATAGTTCCAAAGAGCGACTTTTTCAGGCCTTAAGAGAAAGAGGTATTGACACGGATAACATAATAGTAGATCAAGGTAAACCCACCACTTTAAAGTCACGCATTATTGCTCACGGACAACATGTGGTGAGGGTAGATACTGAAAAAAGAGGTCCCCTTTGTAGCCGACTCTCCTGCAAAATCCTGGAAATGGCCAGAGATATCATTGATGAAGTTGGTGCCTTAATTATCTCGGATTATGGTAAGGGGGTGGTTACCTATGATCTTGCTCGTAGTCTGATAACTATGGCCAGGGAGCGAGGAAAGGTAGCCTCTGTTGACCCTAAAGGTGGTGACTATGGGAAATATACCCAGGCCACTATTATTACTCCTACTCAACGAGAAGCGGAGATGGCCACCAAAACAGTGATTGTCAATGAATCCGATCTGATCAAGGTGGGATGGAAATTATTAGAAGAGCTCAAGACGGAGTTTATTCTTATTACCAAAGGGGAAGAGGGAATGTTCCTCTTTGAAAGAGAAGGTCGGATTACTCATATTCCTGCCGTAGCCAGTGAGGTCTATGATGTTACCGGGGCCGGAGATACCGTGGTAAGTGTCTTAACCCTGGCCTTAGCTGCCGGAGCCAAAATTAAGGAAGCAGCCGAGTTATCTAACTTGGCAGGTGGTATAGTGGTAAGGAAAGTAGGCACTGCGGTTGCTACCAGAGAAGAGCTAGAGGAGACTATTCGCTATCAGTCAGGAGAGAGGGTGAATGGGAAAATTAGATCCTTGCATGAAGTGGGAGCCATATCGAGGAAGCTGAGGAGTGAGGGCAAGAAAGTAGTGTTTACTAACGGATGCTTTGATCTTTTACACATCGGGCATATCAGATACCTGCAGAGAGCCAAAGAGACCGGGGATGTATTGATAGTGGGGATCAACAGTGACAGTTCGGTAACCAGACTAAAAGGGCCCGGAAGACCTATTGTTAAGCAAAACGAAAGGGTTGAGATACTAAGCGCTCTGGAATGTGTTGATTATGTATTGCTATTTTCCGAGGACGCTCCCCATGGAGTGATTGGGGCCATAAGACCAGATATCCTCGTCAAGGGAGGAGATTATCAGGCTGATCAAATTGTGGGGGCAGACTTGGTGAAGTCATACGGCGGCAGAGTTTTGACCATTGATGGTGTTAAGGATCGTTCCACCACCTTTCTGGTTAAAACAATCCTGGAGAAATATAACGACGGCAACGGACATAAGCCAGGGTCAAAACCTGACCCCATTAAACATTGAAGGTAAGAATTCAACGCCACGAAAAAGTCGAGGGACATTCCACTTTCACCATCAGGCTTCCTATCGTCTGCGGGGAATGTGGCTATCATTTTACCAGACGGCTGCAGGTGGGAGTCAATGATCCTACTATACCCTGTCCTGTTTGCTATTGCCGCAGCTCTTTAAAGTTAACCTGGAGGTTGAAAGAGGATAGATTGGTTGATGATGATATGGTGGAGGTAATCATTCATGAGTGATGAGAAGCGATTATGCTATATAATTTCTGCAAAATTCCCATGTGAAAAAAGTCAAATCTATACCAGCTAGTTAGTTAATAAGGAAAGGGAGGGCGAATGTCAAGCTATTTACCCTATGCCAGGCAGTGGATAAGCGAGGAAGATATCAAAGAAGTCGAAAAGGTTCTTCGTAGTGACTGGATAACTCAGGGACGTAGAGTTAGTGAGTTCGAACGGGCTCTGGCTGAATTTGTGGGAGTGAAATACGCTGTTGCTCTGAGTAGCGGTACTGCCGCCCTTCATGCTGCCTGCTTTGCTGCTGGTATCAAGCAAGGCGATGAAGTCATCACTACTCCTGTAACCTTTGCTGCCACCAGTAACTCTATTCTTTATCTGGGGGGTAGGCCTGTCTTTGCCGACATTAAAGAGGATACCTATAACATAGACCCCCAGCAAATAGAGAAAAAACTAACCTCAGCCACCAGAGCCATAATACCGGTTGATTTTGCCGGTCAACCGGCCGACTTAGAAAAAATAGATCAAATTGCCCAAAAGCACAGCTTAGTAGTAATTGAAGATGCTGCTCATGCTCTGGGAGCGCAATATGAAAGCTGTTTTCAGTTGAAAGTTTCGAGTTCTGGTTCAAAAACTAACTTGGGGAAGAAAAAGGAAGAATGGATAAAAGTAGGCAGTTGTCGTCATTCTGATATGACTGTATTCAGCTTCCATCCGGTAAAGCTGATAACTACCGGCGAAGGAGGTGTAGTTGTTACCAATAATAAGGATTACTATGAAAAGCTGCTTCTCTTCCGTTCTCATGGGATAACTAAAGATGCAAAAAAAATGAGAAATAAAGAAGAAGGGCCCTGGTATTACGAGATGGGGCTTTTGGGTTACAACTATCGCATAACCGACTTTCAATGTGTTCTGGGACTTGGGCAACTCAGAAGGTTAAGAGAATTCCTGGCTGGAAGGAAAGAGATTGTAAAAATGTATAATCAGGCCTTTCAAAATATAGAGGAGGTAATTACTCCTTATGAACGACCCCAGGTAAAACCTGCCTGGCATCTTTATGTAATCAGACTCAAGCTGAGCCAACTCACAGCAACAAGGAGGCAGATTTTTGAATCTCTAAGAAAATATAATATAGGAGTTCATGTCCACTATATGCCTGTCTATTATCATCCTTATTATCAGAAACTGGGCTATAACAAAGGACTCTGTCCAAGAGCTGAGAGGTATTATGAGGAAGCACTCACCCTTCCCTTGTTTCCTAAAATGAAGGACAAGGATGTGTTGAAAGTAATAGATGGAGTGAAGAAGGTAATAACGGGATATCGCGGCAAATAACGCAAGATGGGATCAGGTCGAAACACTTGACATCAAGAAGATTTGATGTGCTGAATGCGAACTTGCCGCCCGACCTTCAGCAAGAAGTCAAGGATTTTCCAAAGTTCCTACCGAAGAAACGGGGTACCGAAAAGCCGAGGGGGAAACTGCATTTAGATTGTTAACCTCACCTATTATATTTGAAATGTTCTCTTGAGTTATTAATTCTGTCTGCTTTATCAATCCTATTTTGAAAAGCTTCCTCAATTATTGATTTAATGCTTGATTCGGAAACACAAGCCGAATCCCAGGTATATGTTTTAGCATACCCCGTTTTAACATTATCTGCTAATCTCGGCGGGATCTCATCATACCAAAATTCTCTATCCGGTAGCGATATGCCCAATAATCCCGCATATCCGCCAACCTTTTTGCTTAAAGCAACTGAGATTTCCCAATCAACGTATTTCCTACCCCCAGTGTTGGGCCCAACTAAAACAACTACTACAGATGTACCTGTAATATAATTTTGTTGAATCAAACGTTTTATATATTCAGTGCTGACATCCGCATCTATGTCTCCTGGTTTAACGGATCTGTTTATAAATAGGTGGCCAAACAACTCTTCAAAACGATTTCTATAATACTCGTCGTCCTTATGGTAATAACTTATAAAGACTTTATGCTGAGTCTCTTTTTTTGATTCGAACAAATAATTCCAGTTCATTTTTTAAATGGTCTTGTTATTCGTATTCACCAGACTCTACTCTACCCTTAAGGATATCCAACCTGGATACTATACCCACAATCTTTTCCCCCCGTATAACTGGTACTCGTTTAATGGAGTGGGTTAACAGTAATCTCGAAATCTCTTCTGCTGGGGTATTTTCAGTAACCGTTACTACTTCCCTGGTCATAATGTCTTTTACCGAAGTAACTAAAGGGCTATGCAACAGTAGATCCCGCTCCGTTACTACACCAACTAACTTTCCTTCTTTGTTCACCACCGGGACTCCGCTAACTCTTTTTTCAGTCAACACCTTGCACACCTCTAAGATTTTCAAGTTCTCGCCCACTGTAATAACGTTAGTTGTCATAATATCCCTGGCTATCATCGGTTGTCTCCTTTTGTTCCCTACGCTAAATCACTATATCATAACTTGATAAAACAGCTTTCAGAATTTTGCTCTTGTTTTCAGGGTCTTTTTTCACAGTTAGTTTCCAGCCCCTATCAATTGTGTATGTCCAAAAGCCCTGAATTGGAGTCTGTTGTAGCTCTCTCTTAACATATTCCAGCTTTGGTTGAGGTACAACCAACTCTATGTGGGTATCAGTTAAGAGTTTGATGCGAGATATAATCTGATCCGTATTTAACAAGGAGAGATTGGTCTCTACCTCATAGACAGCAATAAGATGCTTTTTCTCTCGTTCACCGAGAGCAACATCTGGTGATGGATGGCCAGATTTGGTCTTCCAGGAGCCATTTTCCCAGTTACGGTGATTGGCAAAGATATATGGGAGCTGAAACTCGTTTTCTAGCATCCTGGCCATAACCAGAATGGCAAAATCATGGATCGCCTTCTCTAATGGGTCGTGCTCCTTTGGTTTCCTCAGACGTTCGACGTCTATTATCACCTTTAACTCTCTTTCTTCCATATAAAAGGCCTTTCTAACGAAGACCTTCAAGTCTTTGTTTCTAACTTCAATAGGTTACAAAACCTACCCCATTAAACATTGAAGGTAAGAGTTCAACGCCATGAAAAAGTCGAGGGACATTCCACTTTTACTATCAGGCTTCCTATCATCTGCGGGGAATGTGGCTATCATTTTACCAGGCGGCTGCAGGTGGGGGTCAATGATCACATCATTCCCTGTCCTGTTTGCTATTGCCGCAGCTCTTTAAAGTTAACCTGGAGGTTGAAAGAGGATAGATTGGTTGATGATGATATGGTGGAGGTAATCATTCATGAGTGACCAGAAGCGATCATGCTCTATAGTTTACCTTGTACTCCCAGGTTATATGATGTGCCTCCCCAATCCAGGGAACTTCCCAGAACAATAGCTTCTCCCCAAATATGTTTAATCTGAGCTACTAAGATAAAGTTTCTATTCTGAGGAAAACTTATCTCAGCTCCTGCTAATAATTGGAAAATGGCCGGAGCATCATCGTCGGAAAAAGTGGTAATTTCAGGGCTTGAAGCAAGTATCTCTTCTTTTCGTTTGTATTGAGTAGATAAACGTCCCACTCCTATCCCTAAATAGGGTGTCACCACTTCCTGGTAAGGAGAAATGCTTTCCCCGGAGTCAAATTTATATATCCCAGTAACAAAGATGGGTAGTCCCCTTACACTAACAGTTACTCTATGTAAAATTTGTTCGTTATCATAATATGTAGCACTAGTATGAAGGAATAAATTGGACATCTCTCCCCTTACAGCAAAACGAGGAGAAAAGCTATATTCCAGCGTCACTCCGTATATTATGGTTCCTCTTAATTTAAGATTGGTACCCCAGGTAAGATTAATTATATCTAAATCGTCATTTACTTCACCAAAGTTAGGATTATACATTGCTCCAAACGCACCTACCTGCCAGGAGCCATACACTGGCAGAGCTAAGATAAAAATCAGTGCCACTGTCAGAAAGCCTATCTTTTTCATTTTCTTCCTTTCTTGAAAACAGGTTTCACACGTACCATAAATATTCAGTAGAATACGTCCCTTCCTGTCATTGCGAGGTTGCCGCAGGCAACCGTGGCAATCTCAGAATTACGGGGTTTATCCCGAGCGAGAAAAAAGAGATTGCTTCGTCGCTCCCGCTCCTCGAAATGACACACATCAACTTCACTGTGTTCACAATGACATGGTCCATTGAGTATCTACATTATTATCGGCAAACCTGTCCATATACTTTAATAACCAGAGATGCCTTAGAGTTAAAATTTTTGTTCCTTTTACCGATAATATAAGTATAAGAGAGGTATATATTGGAAAGGATAACGCTTGAGCGAAGTTCTTCTGGAAAAAATAAAGGAGACAATCAAAGAAATCAGGAGTTTGCCTACTCTTCCGGCAATAGTTTTTCAAATTACGAGTCTTCTTTCCAATCCCAACACCTCGGTGCAGGATTTAAGTAAGATAATCTCTCTTGATCCATCGCTTACCACCACTACTCTTAAACTGGTAAACTCTGCTTATTATGGATTTCCTCGCCAGATAAGCACCATTAATCATGCTCTGGTAATTCTGGGATTTAATGAGATACGGAATATAACTTTCGCTGTCTCTACTCTGCGCACTTTTCCGGAAGCTTCTGTATCTGAAGTTTTTGACCGGGAAAAATTTTGGCAACACTCTATAGAATGTGCCTTCGGCGCAAAGGTACTGGCAGAAACTTTGAGATATCGAGTCTCGGGAGAGGCATTCATTGCCGGATTAACTCATGATATTGGCAAAATCATCCTTGAGCAATACCTACATTCCTATTTTCTGAAGGTGATAAGAATAGTCCAATCAGAAAAATTATCAATGTTCGAAGGGGAAAGAAAAGCTCTGAAGATAACTCACGCCGAGATTGGGGCCTGGTTGGCCAGACAGTGGAATCTCCCTCCAGAAATTGAGGAGGCTATCAAATTCCACCATACACCTGAGGAAGCCGAGTCTAGCCTGGAACTAACTGCTATTGTTCATCTTTCCGATATTTTATCACACAGGAAATTAGTTGACTCTGAAGAAAATAAACTCATCCCCTCTGTTCATCCAGCGGTCTGGGAGAATCTAAAATCCTTGAGGCCAGACATAAATGAAAGTTATCTTGAGTCTTTTATTTCTCTGTTCGAAAAAGAGAAAAAAAAAGCAAGAATTTTGTTTAGTATTCTCAACAAAAAAACAAACAATGACTCTCCTGGAGGGGAAAAATTAACCGTCTAAAAAAAGCTGAAAATACATCAGAGTTTACTCTGCGTAAAATTGAAATTCTAGAAAGACTCTCCCAGGCTCTTATCTCAGGACGTAAAATCGAAACGGTCATAGAAGAGTTGTTAATTGAGTCAAAGGAGATTCTTCGTTATCGAGGTTATGCCCTACTCCTTCTGGACAAGGAGATAAAACAATTTAATTTTAAATATACTCATCATTTGCAGAATTCAGACCATCGCACTATCCAAAACCTGATAAAGGAAGGGATTATTGACTGGACCCTCAACAATGCCCGGCCTATTCTCCTTCCCGATTGGAAAGAAAGTGATCAACTAGGAGCTCAACCCCAGCATAACTTTCTCCTCATTCCCCTTCTCGTTAATGCTAGAAAGATTGGGATAATTGTTATACTCTGTTCTCTTTCTCCCCAAAAAATCAGGCAAGAAACTTTTGAATTACTTTCGCTTCTGGGCAGACAAACCGCTATTATCCTGGAAAACTCCCAACTCTATTCTCATATGGAACATAGAATTAATGAGCTCTCTACCTTATTTAAATCAAGTGAAATCATCAACTCCTCTTTAGAATTGCAGCAGATTATGAATTTACTGCTGAAGTTGACTCTAAAAGAGGTTAAAAGCGAATACGGCTTTTTATTACTTCGGGAACAAAAAACAGGCAAGTTAATTGTTCAGGCCAGCAAGGAAATTTTCCTTTCCAAAATCAGAAAGGATTCTTTTGGCGAGAGGAGAGGTGCTCTTGGCTGGGTAGTAAAAAACGGGCAGCCACTTATCATAGATGATTACCAGAAAGATATCCGTTTTCAAAATTCCGGGGAGTTTCTCAATTTGATTCCTCAAGCAATGTTAATCGTTCCTCTGAAGGCAGGAAAAGAAATAATAGGCGTTCTGGCTATTAGTAACCCTCTTTCTCATTCTTTTTATACCGGCAATGACCTAAATATAGCTCAGAGCCTGGCTAATCAAGCAGCCATAGCCGTTAAAAATGCCTATCTTTACCAGGACCTGCAAAAATCCTTCCTGGATGTGGTGGCGGCCTTGGTCAAGGCTGTAGAGGCTAAGGATAAATATACTCGAGGACATTCTCAACGCGTGACTGAATATTCTCTTCATATCGCTGAAGCCCTCGGTCTATCTAAAGAGGAAATGAAAATAATTAAATTCTGTGGCTTAATGCATGACGTTGGTAAAATCGGGATTAGTGATACTATTCTCCATAAACGTTCGAGGCTTAGCTCCAAAGAGTATGAAATTATCAAAGGACATTCTGTGATGGGAGAAGAAATTATCCAGCCAGTAGGATTTCTCAAAAAGGGACTACCGCTAATTCGCCACCATCATGAGCGATACGACGGAAGAGGTTATCCTGATGGACTTCAAGGAAAAGCAATCCCTCTTATGGCCAGAATCCTGGCCGTAGCTGATTCCTTTGATGCTATGACTCTGGATCGACCCTACCGAAAAGCACTTTCCCTTCAAGAATCAATTAAGGAACTCAGAGAGGAATCAGGTGCCCAATTCGATCCCGAGATTGTTAAAGCATTTGTTACCATTCTTTCTCAAGAAGAAAGAGACATACTTCCACTTAGTGCTTCTTTTCATAAGTAATGTTATGTATTCGATTCACTTCGACCCGTTCATTGCGTAGCCGAAGCAATCCTTCCCGGCTATGAGTTTACGTCACTCACTCCGTTCGCAATGACGTGGTTCACTTTTGCCTAAGGTCTAATTGAGACCAAATAGTCGGGCAAGATAATCATCTTCCTTCTACACGCCCTGCAGGGCAAAACTTGCCAGGTTTTTACGAATAATAATCTGAGGCAGTTCACTGGCAATTTCTTCCTCCTGTTGTTTGATGAAATTTTCAAGAGGAAGATTGCTCACATTTTTCTGCATAATAACCTGAGGAAGACCAGCTATGACTTGTTCTTGATATTCATCAACGAAATGGTGGACAAGCTCGTGAGCCACATAGTAGTCATTCATATATCGGGGAGTGAAGAAAAAATAATTGAAGTGAGGGGCATAAAGAGCAGCTACTGTATTGGGGCTTCCTCCGGGATAACCCTTTTGTCCGGGATAGCTCTGTTGCAGAGTATTAAAGTCCATTATCCATATCACTACTTTATTCTTTTTCGTTTCTAAATTGAGATAATTAGCCAGCATTTTGAATATTCTGTCAAAATTGGCTGTCAGGTGAGAAGGAATTTCTGCTCCCTGGTAGCCGTAAATAACAGCATAAGCGGTTTCGATTTTTGATGTGATCGCAGCGGAATCGATTTTAGAGGAAGGAAAGACTGACTTTCTATATGGAGTACCCACCTTGCTGCTGGTAAGATACCTTAGCCAGCTTAGGTTCTTCAGGGAGGTTAAGGTTGATTCAGTATTGAGGAAGATATGGGTATCAGCGGTTTCATCTGTTCCTTGCCCAGTGACTCCCCATGCAATTCCAGCCCCTGGTAGAAATAGAGCCAGCATTACTAATACAAAAATAATCTCTTTTTTCATTGGTCTTTCGGTAGCTCAGGCAACCTTTCTTTTCTGTACGTTTGTGTCCCATGTTTTCAAATATGTTACCTTTTTCGAAATCGAACTCCAAAAAAAACCCATTTCTTCTAGACGAAAAAATGGGCTGTCTCTTTTTGAGCATTGGATAGCT
>Ga0114922_10000745_pt1 | contig 31331 bp, 22 predicted proteins | sample AartaG_FD_100975 | JGI IMG/M metagenome (GOLD analysis project Ga0114922, IMG submission 100975) | Deep subsurface microbial communities from Aarhus Bay to uncover new lineages of life (NeLLi) - Aarhus_00045 metaG | ecosystem: Environmental > Aquatic > Marine > Oceanic > Sediment | place... | reverse complement strand
TAAAAAAATGGCGATGTTTCTATTATTAATTTATTTTCAGTAATATGCAAAATTTTTTCAAGAATAGTTATTTTAAATCTTTTCTCGTTTTTATTTTTAATTTTAATCGCCATTTTTTTACCATAGGCGAGCCGATTTTACTGCATCTGCTTCGTTACAGGGCACTTGCGGTGAAGGACCACAGCTTCATACCCTGTGCCTCGCATCTGCAGCAACCTCGACTCGTGAATAATCCAGGATTATAATGTTCAGGAAAATTTATTTTTTTGCAATTATTTTTTTGCTCCTCATACCAGCTTTCTCCATTTCTAAAGAAAAATCTGATAAAGACCTTTCTGAAAAACACAGAAAATGGCTTGAAGAAGATGTGCTCTACATCATCACTCCTACTGAAAAAAAAGTTTTTTCCCAGCTCGAATCGGACAAAGAAAGAGAAATGTTCATCAAAGCTTTCTGGACACACAGAGACCCTACATCTGGGACTCAAGAGAACGAATTCAAAGAAGAGCACTATCGCCGGATTCAATATGCCAATTACAATTTAGGCCGAAATACACCCGGACCCGGCTGGAAGACGGACCGTGGCCGCATGTATATCATTCTGGGTGAACCCAAAGACATTGAAAGACACACAGGAGAAGCCGGAATCTACAAAACTGAGGTTTGGTTTTATCAGGAGTTGACGCAATACGGACTTCCCCCAGCATTCAACCTCATTTTCTTCCAGAAAGATGGTGTTGGCGAATATGTGATCTACAGCCCCACAATGGATGGCCCTCAGGCACTGATGGCAAATTATTTCGGAGATCAGTCAAGCCATCTTCAAGCCTTCAATTCTTTAAGAAAAATTAGCCCCAGCTTAGCAAAGATCTCGATGTCCCTCATCCCTGGAGAATCTGTAACCAGCTGGCAGCCTTCTTTGTCATCAGATATGCTTATCCAGAAGATCTACATGGTTGCTGAAGAACAGTTTAAGGATAAATACGCAGAGAAATTCTTGCTGTATAAGGATATCGTTGAGATCGATTATACAGCCAATTACATAGAAAGTGATTTTGTTGTCAGGGTGATAAAAGAACCTGCTGGAATTCATTTTATTCATTACATTATCGAGTTGAATAGATTCTCCATCGAGCAGTTTCAAAATAAATATGTTACCCAATTGGAGATCAATGGAAAAGTTTCAGACCTTAAAGGAAAAACTATTTATCAATTCGAAAGGTCTATCCCCGTTGAATTTAATAAAGAACAGCTTGATAACATCACCTTCCGCCCCTTTGCATTCTATGACCTATTCCCTATGATTCCTGGGAATTTCAAGCTTTCAGTACTCTTGAAAAATGAAATCTCCAAGGAGTTTACTTCAATAGAAAAAGATATTTTTATCCCAGAAAGGATTACTTCTCCCCAAATTAGCCCCCTTATCTTGGGATATGACTCTAATTACGATAAAACGGAAAATATGAAGCCTTTCAAGTTTGCCTATCATCAGATTTCCTCTAGGCCTAGGAGAATCTTTCTTTCTCAGGATAAACTATTTGTGAGCTTCCAGGTTTTGGGATTAAATGCTGATTTAAGACAAAATGCTGTTTTAAAATTTGAGATATTAAAAAACAGTGAAGTCATCTTGACATCGGGAAAAAAATTAAGCGAATATCAGGAGCGGCTAAATTTCCTGGAACAATTTTCTCTTCAAGATTTTTCCCCAGGCTATTATCAGATAGCTGTCCGTTTATTCAAAGACGACGACTTACTAACATCTGCGAGTGAGCGATTTGAAATCACTTCAGCCCAGGGATTTCCTCGGCCATGGGTGCAAAACAGTTCTTTCTTTCCCCTTTCACATCCTGGTTATTCCCTCATTATGGGAAAGCAGTATTTTAACAAAGGAGAAATAGATATAGCCCGGGTAGAACTGGAGAGAGCCCATCAAAATCAGCCAGATTCGCAAGAAATTTCATTGCCTTTAGCCAATGTCTATTTTATCTTTAAAGAGTATGAAAAAACCAAAAAGGTTCTGCTCCCCTTCGTGGAATCTGAAGATGCCAAATATGGAGTCCTTTTCCTTTTGGGTAAGACCCATCATGCTCTCGGTGAATTCGATAAGGCGATATTCCTTTTTGATAAAGCGATCGATCGTTTCGGTGTCAATATCTTCCTGCTTAATTCTCTGGGAGATTGTTATTTTAACCTAGGGAAACTGCGGGATGCATTAGCTGCCTGGGGAAAATCTCTGGAGATTATGCCCGATCAATCCCAGATAAAGGAAAAGGTTTTATCCATCAGAGAGAAGAAATAAAGCTTACTACGATAGGAATTTCTTTTCCCCTTAAAGTTAGCTGTTTTCTGTCAAAACAATAGGGAGACCACCAAAGTTTCAACTTGAAACAAAGGTCAGTGATTTCAATGTTAGATTTTAATATAAAGGAGTTAAAATGAAAAAAGTATTTATATTTTTTCTATTGGTTATTGCCACCTTAACCTTTATTTGGGCAAATACAGACAAACGTCCTCTGACGGTGGATGATTCTCTAAATATTATCACAGTCAGGGATGTCCAGCTGTCACTTGATGGAACAAGGGTTTTTTACGGATTAAAAAAACTGGATTGGCCTAAAAATGATTATAAAAACACCTATTTTATGTGTGATTCAGACGGAAAAAATAAAAAAATATTTTTAAGAAAAGACCTGAAAGCAAGTCGTTTTAAGTTCTCCCCGGACGGGAACTTTCTTAGTTTTATAAGCAAAGCGGATAAAAAAAGTCAAATATTTCTTATTCCAGTAGATGGTGGAGAAGCACAGAAATTAACCAAACATGCTGTTAATGTGAAGGATTATATGTGGCAGCATGATTCCAGCGCAATCATATTCAAAGCTGATGAAGCCAGAACTTCAGAGGAACAGAAGGAGTATGAACTGGGAGCTGATGCAGTATTTATTGATGAGGCTCCCAACGGAAGGGAAAACGCCCGGTTCAGCCGCCTATGGTACTTTGACCTGAAGACAAAGAAAGAAACTGTAATCTGCGAGGAAAATCTTATGATCAGCGATTTTGATGTTTCCAGAGATGGGGAGCGGATTGTTTTTGTGGGAAGGCCTGACATGCGGACAAACTACCCATTTTTAGCAGAAATATTCACGATAAATACCGACGGGACTGGTTTTCTCCAAATCACAAAGAATAAGGGGCCAGAAGATAGCCCTAAATGGTCTCCAAACGGGAAAACAATACTTTTCCATGCTTCTTATTTATCTATAGAAAAAGGAAAGTTTGATCTCCACAATGGCTATTTCTGGCTTCTGGATATGGAAACAGGAAAATTCCGCCGGCTAGAAAGTCAAAAACAGGGGGAGAATTATGGGGGGATCTCCGCCTGGGGGCCAGAAGGAAAATATTTTTATTTTAATGAACTGCATGGCACTAATACTAATCTCTACCGCATCCAGATCAAAACCGATACCCTGGAAGCTATGACCGGGATCACAGGCACACTCTGGACAAAATCCTTTTCAGCTGACATGCAGAAAATGGCCTTCACTCTCCAGGATTATAAAACCCCGGCTGATTTATATGTTTCTGATCTGCGCCGAGAAAATCAAGTGCGTATTACTGATGCCAATCCCTGGATCAGGCAGGAGATTCTTTTATCTTCGGCCAGAACAGTGCAGTGGAAAAGTAAAAAAGATAGATTAAAGATCGAAGGAATGTTTTTCCTGCCGGGAGGCCACATAAATGGAGATAAAGTTCCTTTAGTCGTACATATACATGGTGGTCCGGCTGGAGTAGTAGAAAGTTTATTCCGGCCTCTATTTCATATCTACGGTGGCCTGGGTTATGCTGTGCTGGGCCCCAATTATCGTGGCTCTACCGGCTACGGCGACAAAATACTACGGGGTCTTATGGGTGAAGTAGGCGATGGAGAGCATACTGATGTGATGAGTGGAGTGGATTACGTTATTAAAAACTTTGATGTAAATCCAAGCCAGCTGGCGGTTCGAGGTTGGAGCTGGGGTGGAGTCAGTACCGGTTATTTGATAACTCATGTGCACCGTTTTAAAGCAGCTATGGCCGGAGCTGGAGTTTACAACTGGTTTGCCGAGACAGGACCAGGCTTTAATTTTGATGTAAGCTTGTGGTACATTGGCTGCACACCATGGGAAAATCCTCAAGAGTGGACCAACCGCTCTGCTTTTTTCTTCGCAAAAAATGTTAACACTCCCACTCTCTTGATTCATGGAGGGGCTGATACTACCTCCAGCTTTAATCAGAGCTTAATGTATTTTACTGCTCTTCGAGATATCGGGAAAATACCGGTGCGTTATATCAAATTACCACGCCAGGGTCATGGGATAGATGAGCCACGCTTGCAACGTACTGCTTTGGAGGAAGAGATTCGCTGGTTTAAAAAGCATGTGGAAGGAAAAGACTGGCAACCGGCTAAAAGAAAATAATATGCGGCCTCTATTTTCTTCTTTTAAGAGGGAAACCAAGTATACCCAAGCGATCTTTGTATTCCAGTTTATTGCCTTCAATGTCAGTTAATGGCCGGGCCGGAATTTTCTTTTCAGTCGCCAAAGTAACTACTATTAGGGTGATAAGCCCTATCCCTGCTGCGATTAGATCGGCCGGATAGGTTGATTGAACCAATTCAAAAAATATCCAACTGCCAACACCTGCTAAAATGCTGGAAATTGCCGCAGGATTATTTGTTTTTTTCCAGTAAAGAGCTGCAGTCATAGGGATAACCAGGCCGACAAAAAGTATTGAAAAAGACTTTACCATGAGTTTATAGACATTTTGGAAATACAGGGCAGTGATTAGGCCCAGAATACTGACAGCTAATATTGCCCAGCGAATTGACCATAAAATCTGTTTTTCAGTCAAGTTTTTTTTGAATTTTTTCAGGATATTCTGGCTGAAAATACTAGCTGGGGCCAATATGCCGCCATCCGCAGAACTCATTAAGGCCGAGAAAAGCGCGCCTACAAAAAGAGCCATGCCCACTGGATGGAGGTATTTCATGCCGAGCTTTGGCAGGATAAATTCAGGGTCGGCGATATTTGGCATAATCACTGATCCAGCGATACCAAGCATAACCGGTATCATGGCAATCGATATATATAAAAAAGTAGTAATATACATGCTCCACTGAGCTACCTTTTCATCACGTGAGCTAAAGGCTCGCTGCATAAGATCCTGGGAAGCAATATTTCCGATCCCAATAACAAGCAAGGCCTGTATGTACCAGAGCCAGTCCTTCAAATTATTCTCAGGTAATAAAGAAAAATGACTTTCTGGAACCTGGTTTTGCAAACCAGCAAAACCACCAACATCATTAATGACCAGAGGAAATAAGATCAACAACCCTACAATAATGACCAGCGCCTGGAGGAAATCTGTCAGCGAAACAGCCCACATCCCGCCTGCAAAAGTATAGATCAAAGTTACAGCAGCACTGAGGAAAATGGCTAAATTAGTATCCATGCCGGTAACTGTATGTAAAACAAAACCAAAAGCTACAAAAATTGATGCGACCCAACCAATATAGGCAGGAATGATACAGATCCCGCATAATACTTCTGCCCATTTACCAAAGCGGCGGCGGAATAAATCAGGCAGGGTTAAAAGCTTCATCCTGCGAAGAATTCGAACATAGAATAATCCGGCAAGAAATAAACAAATCGCTGATCCAATCGGATTGGATAAAACTCCTAAAAAACCTTTTTTATATGCTGCCCCTGCTGCACCTATTAATGTACCTGATCCAAACCAGGTAGCAAACACAGTAAAGATACATATAAAAAGGGGGAGGCGGCGGCCTGCAACAATAAAATCAGAGCTGTTTTTTACATTTCGGCTTGCATAAAATCCGATTGAGAATATTATTCCCACATAAACTATGGATCCGATTATTATTATTTCCGAGGTGCTCATATTTTATTTCTTAATAACATAATCAATTGCAATTCTAAAGCCGAGATGGTCATCAGCGCTGTCGGGATCATCATATTGTCTTGCATCAGCTCTTATATTGTGCCCTATTATTAATTCATCAGGGTTCTGCCCCTCGCGCCCTGCTGAACCTGCCCAGAATCCTGCTTTCATTACTCTATTTTTCCCCTCTTTTGCACCCAGCGGATTTGTATATAATTTTTTCTGATATTTCCCGATCCAGTCATAAACCCATTCAGTTACATTCCCGGCCATATCAAGTGCCCCCCAGGGTGATGCTCCTAAAGGGAAAGATCCAACTGGAGATGTTGCTGCATAACCGTCATTTACTCCAAAATGAATTTTGGATTGTTCTGTATCAGGGAAAACAGCCTTAAAGGCCTCATCTGCATAATTTGCTCTTGTTCCGTCAGGATCTTCATTTCCCCATGGATATATTCTCTGGTCGCGTCCCCTTGCGGCATATTCCCATTCTGCCTCTGTTGGCAATCCAAAGGTAACACCTGTTTTTGAAGACAGCCATTTAGAGAAATTTTCAGCATCATACCAACTCACACAGGAAACCGGATGCCTGTCATCTATTTTTACATGAGGAAAAACTGCTGTAACCTGAGAAAATGCATTATCCCAGTTAAAACCCGGAATTGTGATAAATCCTTTTTCCTTAAAATTGTAAACCCAGGGGCCTTCATGCCCTGGCTTTTCAACTGAAGTAAGATAACTTGTTTCTTTAACAAAAATTCTAAACTGTGCTTTAGTAATAGGTGTTTTTCCGATCCAGTAGCCTGTTAGTTTTACTTCATGCTGGGGAGCGGCCGGGCTGCCGCTGATTTCCTCGGTCAGTTTGTCATTCCCCATAATAAAAGTGCCTTCTGGAATATAGATCATTATGATATCGTGAATAAATTCAGCTTCCCATAAACCTTTTTTATTCTTGGAAACAGACTTAGCTTTTTCCCGCATGAAATCCAGCTCCTGCTCTGCTGTTCTCAGATCGGGATCAACTTTGCCCTCATAAATGTCTAGTGATAAAGCTTTTTCAGATTGATTAATATCAAAGTCTTGATTTTCTTGTTTTTCTTTGCCGCATCCAAAAAATATTGAGGTTATCAGAGCAAAAAGCAAAAATAATTTTAATTTCATTTGCGTTTTAGTTGAAATACAATTTTGGGATCACGATTAATATAGTCTTTGCATAAGCGAAAGCCAAGATGGTCATCACTGCTGTATTGATCTGTATGCTCTCTCATATCAGAACGTACACTGTGACCGCCTTCAGCTAGGCTAAGCTCCCCTGAAGCATCTGTCCATGCTCCCCCGCGGATACATCGCTGCAGATTGCTGCCCCATCCTCCAGGGATATTATATTTTATTCTTTTAGGATTTTTCTTGGATCCAATGGGATTATTTAAAGGTGATTTTGTATAATAATCCGGATCAAACCAGTCATAGAGCCAGTCGATTGTGTTTCCTGCCATATCAAAAATGCCGTATGGTGATTGACCTTCAAGATAGGCATTAACAGGCGATGTCTGGGCATAGCCGTCATTAACCTGTTCACTCGGATTTCTTCCTGTTTTCCCAAACCTCTTCATATAGTTTATATCGGCAAAATTGCATTGAGATCCATCTGGGATCTGATTGCCCCAGGGATATAACCGCTGATCAGTTCCTCTTGCAGCCTTTTCCCACTGTGCTTCTGTGGGAAGGGAAAAGTCAATGCCAATTTGTAAAGAAAGCCAGCTGTAATAAGCATTGGCATCATTCCAACTAACACAGATAACAGGGTGATTATCTTTCTGCTTGAAACCAGGACTGGCCCAGCTCACATCATAACGGATTGCCCCATCATCATATTCTATCCAAGAGCCTTGGCCTTTTTCTGAGTCAGTTATATAACCAGTTGCTTTAACAAATTTTCGAAAATGAGCAACTGTTACTGGATATTTTCCTATCCAGTATCCATCGAGATAGACTTCATGTTCAGGCCGTTCTTTTTCTTCTCCTTTTGTAGTTCCCATAATGAATGTTCCACCTGGAATATAGACCATTACAATTTCATTGTAAAATTCTGCCTCCCAAAATCCTTTGGAATTTTGATAAACATTTGATTCTTAACTTTTAATTTCACTGACATCGGCAGGTATTTTCGCCCCTGATTCCGAACAATAGGAAAAAGATATAATTATTGCCGTGATGATAAATAAGATTATTGGTTTCATCTCTCTGAGGGTCTCCCCCTTGTTTAGACAGAAAACAAGCTCCTTTAAGGTGTATTCTGGATCAGACATTGATTTTGAGATTCTATTTAGTTGCTCTTTCTACTGTAGATTTTGCTAGAATCTCTAATGTATCCAATACATCAGGGTTGCTTTTAATTGCAAGCGGTAATTCAGTGCAGCCTAAGATTACTTTTTCTGCTCCTAAATCCTTTAATTTCTGAATAAATTGGGTCAATTTTTCTCTATCTTTATCTAATTTTCTCCCTGCTAAGATATTCAAGATAATTTTTGTTGTTTCTTTTTGCTCTGTTTTATTCAGGGTTAAAATCTGAATATTTTTTAGGACATTGGAATAAATGTTGCTTCTTATTGTCATCTCGGTTCCCAGCAATCCCACTTTTTTTATCCCGCTTTTTAGCACTTCATTTGTAGTTTCCTTGATTATGTTTATTATTGGTATCGAAACTGCATTTTGCATTTCAGAGAAGTAATATGTTACTGTATTACAGGGAATCGCGATAAAATTGGCTCCAAATCTTTCCAGCTTTATTACTGCATTAATCAACATTTCTCTAACTTTATTCTCCTCATTTGGATGCTCTACAACATCGGGTATAGGCAAATTCACTATAATGATCTCTGGAAAATCGCAGTCGTATATTGCGCCATATTCTTTCTGAAAAAATTGAATAATGCGGAGATAAAGATGCGCAGTTGCTTCTGGGCCCATACCTCCTAAAATACCGATTGTTTTGTATTTACACATGATAAAGCTCCTTCTCTTAAGTACTAGTATTGACCGGAACTATTCATAAAAAAATGTCGATATGTATAATACCTCTTTTTTTAATCAGTATTTTACATTGATTCTTATATAGGTTCAATTTACTATTTCGTTTTCGATATAATCTATATTTTTAATCGACATTTTTTACTCTTTGAGCGAGACGATCTTACCGCATCTGATTCGTTACAATGGATTTGCGGTGAAGTCCACAGCTGCATCCATTGTGCCTCACATCTACGGCAACCTCGACTCGTGAATAATCCAGGTTGACAATGTTACAGTAAATAAACATATGCAGTCAATTAACCTGGATTATTCACGTTTATATATAATTCAATAAATTTTCATAAAGATTTGCGATTTCTTGTTAATACCAGGGTATTATGATAAATTTAAAAAGCCCTTTTTTCTTTTTATGAGAAGTAATTATTTTGAAGCCTACAGGGAGGCAGCTTGAATGGAAATAGAAAAAAATAAAAAAAAGATATTCAAAAGAAGTTTTTTAATTGTCTTTTGTTTAATATTGGTTAGTTTAGCTACATGGATAATTAAGAATTCAAATTACAGCAAACCTCCTAAGATTCAAAATTTTATTCTATTATCTATCGATGATCTAAGAGCTGATCGGGTGGGATGTTATGGAAATGACCGGGATGTCTCTCCTAATATGGATAAGTTGGCTAAAGAGGGAGCTCAATTTCTAAATGCTTTTGTCAGTTGGCCCTCTACTCCCCAGTCTCATTCTTCTATGCTCACCTCATTATATCCCTCAGTTTTTGAAATTCCCCTCGATCCGAAAATTCCCACTGTAACCACTATTCTTAGCAAAGTTGGCTACAAAACCGCTGCCTTTACAGGAAGTGGCTGGATGTCAGAGAAATTCGGGATTTTGAATGGATTTGCAGAATATGATGATAATGTAAGGGGACTTAAACCTTTGCATGACAAAACCCTAAAATGGCTCAAAAAAAATCACGAGAAGAGATTTTTTCTTTTCTTACATACCTATTATGTCCATCAACCTTTTAAAGCTCCTCATGAATACTTTAAAAAGTTTGCCGATCCAAACTACTCAGGACCTATAAAAAATAGTAGCATTAGCACTAGGGATTTCATAAGAGCTGCAACTTTAGGACGAATTAAGGTAAGTTCTGCCGATATTCAGAGATTATTGGATATTTATGATAGTCAAATAATTCCAATGGATAATTTTATATCTCAAATTGTCCAAACTTTACAACGATTGAATCTGACTGATAATACAATGCTGATAATCACTTCTGACCATGGGGAACAGTTTTATGAATATAAACGTTTCGGGCATACATCTCGTACCAATCCTTTTGCTGATATATCCATAAAAGTTCCCCTTATTATTTATGCCCCTTCCCTTCCCAAGATTGGAAAGGTCCAAAAAACTGTGGAGACAATTGATATCCCCCCCACAATTTTAGAGGCGGCAGGCATAGATATCCCAGAAACCTTTCAAGGACAAAGTTTTTTCCCAATTCTATGTGGAAATCCAAGATCATTTAAAGAGAAAAAGGAAGTATTTTGTCTTCACACCCTTTATATAGGAATAAGAACAGAAAAGTTTAAACTTTTAGTTGGATATGATCCAAAGAATACAAAACTATATGATTTGATTAATGATCCTGCAGAAACTACAAATGTTATAGATCAATTCCCTACTGAAATAGTTGAATCTCTTATTAAGAAAATTGAAAATATTCAGACAGAGAGCGAAATCCTCAGAAGAAAACTGGGTATTTATAAAATCGAGTTGGATGATGATTTATTGATCAAGCCTCCATCTTTTGATGAATATTCAACTGTCTTGGCTGCTTTTCAAAATAATAAATTTATTTATAAGAAAAGTAATTCTCAGATGAATGCTAAATTTAAAGCCGATCAATATCATCTTTCAGAAGGAAAGTACGGAAAAGGATTAGTTCTGACACCTGATCTAGATATTATCTTCCCTTTAGAATCCCCTGTTCTATATAGAGCTGGTTCAATTGAATTTTGGCTGAAGTTAATTAAAAGAGACTCTAAATATCAAAAATTTCTAAAAATAGATTTAGAGGGTTCAAACTCCATAACATCTATAAATACAGCAATTTTATGGGATCAAGGAGATGAATCAGAGAAGAGAATTTCAGTTGAATTTGAGAAAAATAATAATCAGGGCGTTCAAAGCGATACATATTTCTTTACAAAATATCGCTGGGATGGATGGCATCACTTCCATATTGCATGGGAACCTGGTGAATTTATTGTGCTGATTGATGATGAATTAGTTACGCATAAGAATTTTTTTCCAGAAAATTTTTTTAGACAAAAAATAACCAAGCATATAAAAATAAGTGGCAAAAATTGTCTATTAGATGAGTTTAGGATTTCTGGAGATCCCCGTATTTATCGAAGGATGCCTAGGAGAAAAGTGAAGATGAATCCAAAATTAATTGAAAGACTAAAATCATTGGGATATCTCAAATAATTGCTAAGAATTTGATTTTTCTTCCAGCTTTATTACTGCATTAACTAACATTTTTCTAACTTTGCAACATATGAAAGCATAAGTTTAAAAAATGTTAACGATATTAAGCAGGTTTCTTTTAATATGTCCATATCAATCTTCCTTCTATTGAACTTTGCCTTGACACAGGATTAAATGTTTACTAAAGTAATATTGAAAAAAACAACTTAATATAAGGAGCATATTGTTATGACTAAGATTGTAAATTCGTGGAACGAATGGGATCCGTTAAAGCGGGTGATAGTGGGAAGGCCAGAGGGCACCAATATTCCTGCCCCAGAACCAGCTTGGTGGTATGACCGTCCGGAAGGCGGATATCCCTTGGGATCATTCGGACCTTTTCCGCAGGAGATGTATGATAAAGCCAATGAGCAGATGGATTATTTTGTAAAGGTAATGGAGAAACGTGGTATTACAGTGGAAAGGGCAGTTATTCATCCGGGGATGAATGACCAGCGTCCGGTATCAACTCCGGATTGGACCCAGCTTAACCAGCATGGAGTCAATAATGTGAGGGATGTATTTCTCCCGGTGGGAAACGAGATCATGGAAGCTACGACCTGCCGCCGCTCACGCTGGTATGAGTATTTAAATCTAAGGCCGATCTTTGAGAAATATTTTGAAGAGGACCCGGACTTTCTGCATACAGCTGCACCTAAACCGCGGCTAACGGATGAGTCTTATGAGAAGAATTTCTATTATTATTTTGAAAATGTTTGGACGGATGAGGAGAAACGGAAACGGGTGCATGACTGGAAATTCCAGTTATCAGAAAAAGAGGCCCTCTGGGATGCTGCAGACGCAGCTCGCTGTGGGAAGGACATCTTCTGGCAGTGTTCTTGTGTGACCAACCATAAAGGGATGGATTGGCTGAAGCGCTACTTTGGGGCGAAAGGGATCCGGATTCACGCTGTGTTATTCGACTATAATTATCACCCCTGGCATATTGATGTAAATTGGCTGCCGGTACGTCCAGGCCTGGCGATCTACAATCCCGAATGGTATCCCATAACTGAAAATTTTAAGAAGTTGATGAAAATGAACGATTGGGAGCTGATCCCGGCAGCAAAACCGGTATATGTACACCAAAACAAATGCTACCTGACCGGGCTTTATGAAAGCAAGTCTTGGATCTCCATGAATACTTTTTCTTTGGGACCGAATACGATCTGTGTAGAAGCGCATGAAACAGCCTATATGGAGCAGCTGGACAAGCTTGGTATTGAAGTAGTTCCGATTCCCTATGAAGCGGTAATTCCCTTTGGCGGCGCTTTACACTGCACCACCTTGGATATAAATCGCGAAGGGACCTTAGAGGATTACTTTCCGAAACAAATACCTGGATATTAGTAGGAACTTTTAAATTCGGGGGATTCTATCAACATAGAATCCCCTTTTTTTTATTCAAATGAAGCAAAAAACAAGACCTGACCCCAAAGTTAGCAAAGGAGGTTCGATTATGAGTAAAATCAAGACTTTCCTAACATTCGTTTGTATTATTATCCTTGTGTCAGGAGTCGTTGCATACGCGCAGAAATCAAAACAAAACTATGAGATTATGAGACTCATCCGGCATGAAAAATTTGATCTTATTCTACCCGGGGCAATGCGGGATAACAATGTTGACATGTGGATTCATGTCGTAGAGAGCGGCAGAATGGATCCTCTCGCCCTGGACTTAGGGGGATGGACTGAATACAGAGCATGGGAGCCGATCTGTTACTATATTTTCACGGATCGGGGTGGTAACAGGATTGAGCGGATAATCTTAGGGGGCGAGGATCAAGAAGACCTCTATGATATTTCCGGCTCGGGAGAAGACCTTCTCGAAATTGTCCAGGAACGTGATCCCAAAGTGATTGTCGTAAATATGTCTAAGTCGCTTACTATAGCCAATGGGATTTCTCATACGGCCTATTTGAGATTGACCGAGACATTAGGTAAGAAATACACGGATAGGCTGATTTCTGCAGAGAATGTCATAACCGATTTTCGCGTAAGAAGGGTCCAGAGGGAAATCGTCGCATTCGCAAACGCACTTGAAACTCAGCGACAGGTCATGGAAACAGGCCTGCGGAGGATAAAGCCTGGAATTACTACCCCTGAAGAAATCGGCTGGTGGGGAGCAGACGAGCTGCTCGCTCGAGGGATCGCCCCAGCCTATCAGGCGGCAACTTTGTTTCTTCCCTACATGCCGGGAGGAGCGAGAGACGGTGTCTTTCAGCGCGGCGATTTTATAGGATGGGACATGGGTATTGGATACCTGAACTTCGGCACTGATTTTAAGCGGTATGCCTATATCCTGAAAGAAGGTGAGATCGATGTTCCGAAAGGCCTGAAACATGCATGGGAACGGGGCATGGAGGCTCGCAGGATTCTCCGCAGGATTATAAGAGCAGGTCGTACTGCCGGTGAAACGCACGTAGCGATTGTTCGCGCTCTTGAAGCAGAAGGTTATGTGTCTACTCCTTCCGATGATAGGACTTCGCAGTACAGGGATTTGATGAACGAGCTAGGAGATTCTGATAAATCAGGCTTTTCCGTAGACTGCCACCCCACCGGGAACACCAGTGTCGGTGATGCCGCATTGGGCGCGTCGATTGCCCCGTGGCGCTCGGACCGGGCCCATATTATGGTTCAGCTGACTCATATATTTGCATTCGAGTTCAATATCAACACCTGGGTTCCGGAATGGGGTAGACGGGTAAGTATCAATTTCGAAGATAATGCAATTGTCACTCACAATGGCGTAGAGTATCTGGCTCCCATTAACGAGGAAATAATCGTGATTCATTAGCAACTATCAGGGATTATGGCGTTTGTTGCGTTGATTGCGTAAATCGTGAAATGTTATGGTAAAAGGTTTGTATCTAACGAAATTCTGATGTGGCTGAAGCGAGTACAAGCCACACCTGAATTTTATTTTTTATGAATAAATCAGGCGTACCTGAGCTATTCTCTAAAAAGAGAGGATTCTAATGAAGAAGACTAGCAAGTACTCTTGCCTTGTTGATTTATTCAATGAGTTCCGAGAATTTATAAAACCTAACGTTGGGGACGGTGTACCAGATTTTACAGCTGCTGCAATGCAAAAACAATATGAAGGATTGAAACTGCTGCAAAAGCGTCTTGCTGCCATCGATAGCAGGGGATGGAGTGTTACCCAGCAGGTCGATTACCAGGTGGTCCGCGCCGAGATGAACGGGGTAGAGTTTGACCACCGGGTACTAAGGCAGTGGGCGCGTGATCCCGGTTTTTATAATCTTACCGACGGTATTTACCCCAGGCTCCTTGTTCATCACTCAAGGAGTTTATCAACTTGGGGATTGTATAAACCGGAAGTTCCTCTCTCTCATGCGGAGGCCGCTGATTTCCGGGTGAAATTGCAAGCTGTGCCTAAGCTCTTTGCTCAGGCGAAGATAAATCTTACAGAAGCGGCCGGGGATCTTGCTACAATTGCTATCCGGGTGAAAGAAAAAGACATCCAATTACTGAATGGATTCACAGAACAGTTTGTCAAGCACCATCCAGAGCTGCTCTCGTATGTCGAACAAGCAGTGGTTGCTACTGAGGATTACCGCGACTGGCTTATTGCAAAAAAAGGGAAGATGACCGCACTTGCGGGAGTAGGGAAGGAGAACTATAACTGGTGGATGAAAAATGTTCATCTCATCCCTTATACTTGGGATGAGTTTCATACGATGATTCAGAGCGAATATGATCGAGCTATAACTTTTTTGAAACTGGAGGAACATAAAAACCGGAATCTTCCTGATTTTAAATTGACATCAAGCGAAGAGGAAAATATACGGAGGCAGAGGGAAACTGTAGCAAAGATCATGAAATTTCTCCGGGAAGAGGAGATCATCACCGTACCTGAGGACCTGCCGCCTCTTCCTCCTGACCAATATCCGCGCATGTGGGGGAAAAGCGCTTATCTCAGGCCCAACTATCGTGGTTATTTTGAACAGACCAATGACCGTGAACCGATGACCAATGTTCTTCATGTTATTTTTGGCCACTATTATGCCGGCGGCAGAAAGATTTGGTATCAGATGGGTGATACACGGCCTATTCGCAGTGATATTCGTCTTTTTGATATGCATGAAGCTAGGTCAGAAGCCTTGGCCTTCGGCATTGAAGAATGGCTGATGCAAGCAGGTTTATTCGATGAACGGCCGAGATCAAAAGAGATCTGTTACATTTGGTTAGCTTTTCGTACGGCTCGTGCTTTGTCGGACTTAAAAATGCACAGCAATGAATACACTTTGGCGGATGGAATTAGGAATTTTTCTGAAAGGATTCCCTATAACTGGGCGGAAGCGGACGGCGATGCAGTGTGGTGGGACATTGAAGAGACCCTGCGCGCCCCGGGTCACAGCTCTAACTACATTGTAGGAAGGAATATGATGCAGAAGCTCATGGCTGAAAGGTCGAGCCAATTAGGCGATGAATTCACCTTTAGACAATTCTTTGATTATTTTATGAGCGGCGGCATTATCCCGATCTCTTTGACCAGGTGGGAGATGACTGGATTAGAGGACGAGATAAAGCAGTTATGGTGATCTACTTTGGTTATTCACAACATTTTTTATGAATAGTTCATGTAAAGATCAAGAAGAAATATATAAATTTCAACGAAAGGAAGTATAAATATGAAAAAAATTAGGATTGTTTTACTTTTGTTTTCTGCTTTCATGCTTATCCAGGGGCTTCATGCCCAGAAGCAGGGTGCAGAGGCTCTGGATGTGCGCTTGGCAAAAAGCCAGATGGTTCCCATGAGAGATGGGGTAAGATTATCTACTGACCTTTATTTCCCCCTAGATGCAGGTAAAAATCTGCCGGCTATTCTCATCCGGACCCCTTATAATAAGATGGGTTTCAGAGATAAAGAAAAGAGAGCCCAAGCTTATATGTTTGCTTCTCATGGTTTTGTAGTTGCAGTCCAGGACTGCCGGGGAAAATATGAATCCGAAGGTATTTATTCTCCTCCTGCAGGACAGGAGGCAGAGGATGGCTATGACACAGTGGGATGGCTTGCTCAGCAAACCTGGAGCAATGGAAAAATTGGCACTTCTGGCTGCTCTTATCCAAGCGAAGTTCAGGCCGCCCAGGCTCCTCTGAGGCATCCTAATCTCACTTGCATGATCCCCCAAAATGGACCAATGATCGGGGCAGCAAATGGTCTTTACAGGTATTGGTCTGGTTTTAAAGGCGGTGTTCTTGATTTAGCTGCAAGTATTTCCTGGTATTTTAGTGCTGCCAGTAAGTATTCTTTTAAGCCGCCGCCTGGTCTGTCAGATGAAGAAGTCCATAAGATCCGTGAATTTTTTGACCCAGGTCCGAGTAATCTTCCGGAAGTTGATTTTGAGAAACTGAATTGGAGTTTACCGCTTATTGATGTCATGAAAAAAGCAGGAGCACCTCCAAATGATTGGGCTGAATTGATAACCCACGATTTTGGTGATCCCTGGTGGCATGATGTAATGGGATATTATGATGGTACGGAAAAAATTGATGTCCCGGCATTACATATGAGCTGCTGGTATGACGCGAGCGTTAATGAAACTATTTTTGAATTCAATTATTTCAGGGAAAATGCTGTTTCTCAAAGAGCGGCAGACAATCAATTTTTAATTATTGCACCTACAACCCATTGCAGCTATGACAAAGCATCAAAACACACAATTGTCGGCGAACGTGATTTAGGAGATGCAAGACTTAACTATCAGGAAATATATCTAAAGTGGTTTGAGTACTGGCTAAAAGGAATAGAAAACGGAATTACAGACATGCCTAAAGTGAGGTATTATACTATGGGGAGCAATGAATGGCGTTCAGCAGAGGTTTGGCCCTTGCTGGAAGCACAATACACAAAATATTACCTTCAAAGCAAAGGGGGCGCGAACAGCCTTTATGGAGATGGATGGCTGTCAACAGAAGTGCCAAAGGATGAGTCGTCTGATACATTTATCTATGACCCTGCAAATCCAGTCCCCTCAGTTGGAGGCGACCGCGGCACTTCATACGGCACTAAAGCGGGAGCTATTGATCAAACTGAAGTTGAAACTCGCAATGATGTTTTAGTTTATACTACGCCGGCATTAGAGAAAGGAATTGAAGTCACTGGCCCGATTGATGTAGTTTTTTATGTATCTTCAACAGCGAAAGATACAGATTTTACAGCCAAACTAATAGATGTTTATCCCGATGGAAAAGCTTTCAACCTCCAGGAAGGAATCCTGCGAGCAAGATACCGGGAAGGATTTACTAAGAAAGTCTGGATGGAAAAAGGAGAAGTTTACGAGATCCATATTAGTTTAGATGCTACCAGCAATTTCTTTAAGCCCGGACATAAAATCCGGGTGCAGGTGTCCAGCAGTAATTTTCCCCAATTCGAACGAAACCTGAATACCGGAGGAAATAATTATGATGAAACAGAATGGGTCAAAGCGGAGAATACGATTCATCATTCAAAAGAATATCCATCGCATGTTATTTTGCCGATAATTAAGGATAAAACAGAGAAAAAATCATAAAATCGGAGTCAGGAAACACTATTTTAATTAAGGAGGAGTTAATGCTTAAACAAATTAAACTTTGGACAGTGGTGCTGCTTTTTTTAATTCCAGCATGTTCAGGTATAAAAAAAGATGTATCTGTTATTACCAGCATAGATTTGGGAGCAACCAATACTATCCTTGACCTCGAGGACGGAATAGTAGACGATTATGACCTGCGCCTCTCGGTCCGGACAAAAGAAGATGCCGGCGTGCAGGTGCAGTCTCTGACAGTTACAACTCCCTCGGGAGCGTCTTTTACAGCTGAAAGAGATGACAAAGAAGCTATTGACCAGATCGATCCTGAGTATGGCATAGAAGTGATCCGCGGTTTTGAAAAGGATGGGAATGAAGGTATTTGGATGTTAGCTGCCATTGCAAATAAAGAATACGAATTGTTTGGAGACGGGCTCTACATTATTACAGCAGATTACGAAAACGGAAAAGATCGGATTGAGCTGTGGTATGGAGAACCAGGCTCTGAAGACCCTTTACCGTTTCCCCAAAATAAGGGATTTACTGAGCCGGATATTAGTAAAACAATAACCAGTCCAGTTACTTTTACCTGGGAGACAGATTCTATCGCCCAGAATATTAGTGTCTACTTTGCCAGTGAAGGCAAAGAAAGGTCTGATAGTTTTCCAGCGACCACGACATCTTTTGGACCATATGATTATGCTCCGGGATTGTGGGAACTCGAATTAGCTATTTTTGTAGAGCGTAAAGGTATGATAAATGGAGTAAGCTTTACAGTTTCTAAAGGAACAGTATACAGTACCGAAGCTGTGATTAATTAAGCAGAATAATTTATATTATAAAAATGGAGATATAATCATGAATAAAATACGTATTTTTCTGATATTTTTCTGCATGCTTTTTCTTGTTCAAGGCTTCTCTGCCCAGGGGCAAGAAGAAGATGCTTCGGCGGACTTGATGAATCAGATCCGCCGGGATAAGTTTAACCTTTTCCTGCCTCAAGTTATGCGGGATAACAAGATCGACATGTGGATTCAGGTGATCCGGCCCTGGTCTTCTGATCCCCTTAGTTATGAATTCGGAGGCGAAGCCGGGGTCTTTATCTTTACTGACAGCGGCGTGGATAGGATCGAACGAGCGGTTTTTAATGGAGAAGTTCAAGATCCCGAAGCCTATGACATAGTCAGGGGAGAAGTCTATGACATTGATTATCAGAATTATTATGTACCAAAAGATCCGGATAAAGCGCCTGAAACAGAATTGGATATTAGATTTGATTATCTCAGAGAATTTGTGGCAAAGCGCAATCCCAAACACATCGGCCTAAATTACTCGGAAACTCTTTCCCTCGCTGAAGGCTCAGAAGTGCGGCAGCTTACCGATGGTATCTCGCATACAGACTATATTCAATTGGTCAAAGCTTTAGGGGATAAATATGCAAAAAGGATAGTTTCAGCTGAGGCTCTGATATTAGACTACTTATCAATAAGGACAAAGAAAGAAATTGAGGTTCATCACAAGGTCGGCCTTAAAGCCACAGAATATTTGGATGCCCAATTTGCTAAGATCGTGCCGGGTGAAACCATGTTAGGTGAGCTTGAACAAAATGTTTTTGTAAGAGACCATGATGGGAATGAACACAATAATGACAGTTATGTTATCCAGAGAGGAGACCTGGTCGGTATACTTCATGGTGCTGGTGATATGTTAAGAATAATTGATGCAGATACAGGTGGAACCGGCTATGTGCTGCGTGAGGGCGAAACAGAACTTCCAACGGAGGTTAAAAAACTCTGGGAAGATATTATGAAAATTCGCGAGATCTTACAAAAAAATATAAAGGCAGGCCCTACAGCAAAAGAAATCCTGAATACTCTCATAAGTAAATTAGAAGAGGCAGGATATGTTTACATAGATAGAGATGAATATGATAAAAATGCAGATCCTGAAAAGACGCAGGTTCACCTTGATTTACATGCCATGGGAAAAGGAGTGCTTTCCCCCAGGATCTCTCCTATGGGTCCGCAGTGGCATTGGAATAGGGAGATTATAGTCAATCACACCTTTGCTTTTGAATACATGGTCCATATACCGGTCCCTAAATGGGGAAAAAGAAAACATCTATATGCATGTCTGCATGACGGGGCGATTGTGACCAAACATGGAGTTGAGTTTCCCTATCCACCCACAAAAGGGATTTATGTAGTACGCTGATGAAGCAAAAAACAAGACCTGACCCCAAGATTGAGGTGCAAATTAGATTTGTCTCTATTATGCAGCGGTATTCAGGCGAGCGGGATTTTAAACTTAAGGTGCCCCCAGATCCGGCTGCAGCTTGTGATTTTATCATTCAACATTATAATATTCCCTGGAAGGATAAACTTGAAAAAAGCACCCGAATTTTTATTAATAAACAGTTAGCTCAGGTCTTTATAAAAAGTGGTAAGAATCTCCAGGAAGGAGATTCGCTGGTTTTTATTCCCATAAGCGGCGGCGGCTGAGAGTTAAAATTGAGAGAGATCAGCAACATTAAGCTGATGAAGCCTTGCTTTGCGGGGAATTCCGGTCTCTACATCCCAACCCATCATCTCGTAATACATATCCATTGCTTTGTTGAATTTATCGCGATCAAGGCTGACTCCGGTTAAGATCCCGGTCTCAAGGGGCTCAAAAAGCCGGTCGGGTAGAATGTCGTCTTTCCGCCCTAAACCTTCCCTGGTTAAAAACACTCGCGCTAAAGTCGTGGTTCGTTCTCCGAGCTGCATCAATTCGAACAGGCTGGTTTCCCATCCGGTTGCAGCCGCTACCATTTCTACCAGTTGATTCATTCTGAACAGGCGGGCAGGGCCGGCAGTGAAAAAACACATTGATAATGTATTTAACAGACTGTATGCATGCTGGTTATAGATAAATGCCCTTACTTTTTTGGGGCCTAAATCCCGGGCTGGAACGCCTTTTAAAATAGCCAGGGGGTGAATATCAGGAACTGCCCATTTTCCTTCTTCAAGAGTCATGTCATGGGTGGCTTCAATGTGGTCGGCTCCCGTGGGGGAAAAAGCATAAGAGAAGGCAATGTTATTTTTTCCTCTTGGTTCATGCATGGCAAAGCTTTGTTTCTTTACTGTCAGTACATATTTTTCTGCACCTTTGCCGATTTTTCTGGCTGCCCGCCAGCTTCCTTCAGCCAGGAGGTCTCCAAATCCTTCCCGGAAAGCTATCTTACGCACCATTTCCAGGGCAGCTTCGCCATTGCCGAACTTAAGTTCCAGGCCGTCAGTATCTTCTTTTGTAAGGATCCCGTTTTCATAACATTCCATGGCAAAAGTTATGGACATGCCCGTATCTATGGTATCCAGAGAATAGCGGTTGCAGAGTTCGTGCGCTTTGGCAATAACCTCTATATCATCAACAAGCATATTAGGGCCAAAAGCTCCGGATGTCTCATATTCGGGGCCTCCGAATCTTGGGTCGATATCGAATTTCCCCCCCGCTGCTACTTGTTTGCACCGAATGGGGCAGGCATAACAGGTAGCTCGGCCTATTAACACAGTTTCTTTGAGTTTGTTAAAGGTCACACTCTCAGCTTTATCATAAGAGCCGCCATGGAAATTCTTAGTGGGTAATACCCCGTCGGCATCTAAATCCTCCAGATCCCAGCCTAAAGTCCCTCCTTCTGTTAGTACCTGGCAGACAGGATGTTCTTTCATGTTTTTTATAAAAAATGATGATAGCTCCCGGAGTTTATCCATATCATGAAATTCAAGCTTTATCTTTCCCCGGGCTGCAATAGCTTTTAGGTTTTTTGAACCAAAAACCGCTCCCATGCCGCTGCGGCCATTAGCATGCCTAAGGTCTTGAAGCAAGCAGGCATACCGCACCAGGTTTTCTCCGCCCTGGCCGATTGAGACCATCTGGATCTTATTGTCTCCGTTTTCCTCCCGGATCTTTTCCTGAGTGAAACCTGTGTCATTTCCCCAGAGATGAGAAGCATCTTTAATTTCGACTTTGCCGTCTGTGATCCAAAGGTAAACCGGTTTTTTTGCTTTTCCTTTGATAATAATTGCATCAAATCCGGCTCGCTTGAGTTCCACAGAGAAGAATCCGCCGGATTCTGATTCTCCGAATCCGTCATTTAAAGGAGATTTAGCTGCTACTGTATAACGGTTTGCTCCCGCCAAGGGAGTCCCCGTCAGGATAGAAGTTGTAACCACCAGCACATTATCTGGGCCTAAGGCATCAATCCCAGGCTCAATTTCTGTTAACAGAAAATAAGAAGCCATAGCACTGCCGCCCATAAAAGTCCGGTAAAAATAATCATCTTTCTCGATTACTTCATAATCCAGTTTATTTAGATCTACTTTTAATATTTTTCCTATATATCCGGGAGCCATAATTCCTCCTTAAAGTTTTTTATTATTTTATAGTTTTCTGCCTTTAAATCAAACTGAAATTTATTCTTAAGGAATTTATTTTTTTAATATGTCCTTTAAGGCAGCGATGAATTTTTCCACATTCTCCGGGTGAGCAGTATGCCCCATCAGCCCGATGCGCCAGATTTTTCCTGCAAGCGGACCCAATCCAGCTCCGATCTCGATCTTGTATCTGGTGCGCAGCTCTTTTCGTCCGGCAGCATCATCAATTCCTTCCGGAATATGGATCGAATTCAGCATTGGGAGGCGGAATTCAGGCTCGACCAGCATTCTAATTCCCAGATCTTTAAGTCCGGTAACCAGTTTCTTGTGATTTTCCAGGTGGCGTCTAAATACGTTTTCCAGTCCTTCTTCGACAATAAGGTAGAGGGCCTGGTTAAGCGCATATAACATATTTACAGGAGCAGTATGGTGATAGACTCGGGTCTTTCCTTCCCAGTACTTTGTCAGCATACTAAGATCCAGGTACCAGTTTGGGACTTTACTCTTGCGGTTAACAATGACATCAACTGCTTTTGCAGAAAAAGTCGCGGGCGCAAGGCCGGGAGGACAGGATAAACATTTCTGGCTGCCGCTGTACAGCGCGTCAATACCCCAGGCATCTGTTGCAACTTCTATTCCGCCTAAGCTTGTAACTGTATCTACCAGGTAAAGGCAATCTTTTTCTTTTACAAGCTCTCCGATTTCCTTAACTGGATTCCTGACACCGGTTGAAGTTTCCGCATGCACTACTGCTGTGATTTTATAGGAATTGGTTTCGAGCTGCTCTTTGACGCGCTCGACTTCCACTGGTTTGCCCCATTCGAATTCCAGTGTGTCCACTTTTGCGCCCAAGCGCTCTGCTAAGTCCTGCATTCTTTTGCCGAAAACTCCGTTTATCAAGATAAGCACCGGGTCGTCTTTTTCAATAAGATTTACAAAACAAGTCTCCATTCCTGCTGAACCGGTCCCGGAGACAGGAAGGGTCAGATTGTTATTAGTCATGAGGACTTTCTGGAGCAATACTTTGGTCTCATCCATTATTTTTATAAAATATGGATCCATATGTCCCAGGGTCTTCTTGCTTAAAGCTGTATAGACTGAATCAGGCACGCAAGAGGGGCCGGGGCCCATTAATAAGATTTCTTCAATATTTTTTAAAGTATTATTCATCATTTAAAACTCCTATATATATAATTTAAAGCCTTTAATAATAGCAACTTTTAAGGGGTTTTGTAAAGGCATATATCAATGAAAAACGTTAAGTAGGTTATAATTGTTAGTTTTTGCCTATATTAAAGTTACATATTAAAACAGTTCTTTCCTTTGAGGTGATTTTTTGATAATATAAATTTTTAGGGTTTAACATTTGAGGAGATTGTGATGAAAGAAGTTCAAGAAAGCGGCATGTTCTCTACTGACTTATTAGATAAGATAAGAGAAAAATTTCTTTATGTTAACTGGGACCCTTATACGGGAGAACGGACCTATTTTGAAGCATCAGGAGGTTCGCTCCGTCTTAAGACTGTAATGGAAACGATGGCAAGAGAAACAGCTTTGCCTGATGAATTATTCAGGTTTAATCCTGCCTCTGACCATGTAGTTAAGGCTGTGGAAAAAGGAATCGAAGATGTAAAGCTTTTTCTGGGAGCTAAATCCGGAGTTATCATGGCTGCTCATAGTGCCACCCATGCTATTTTTCGGGCCATAAATGCCGTAACTACTCATATCCCCGGGAAAAATATTGTAACCACCGAATTAGAGCATCCGGCTGTTTTAAGCCCGACTAAATATTTTGCGGAAATGCATAATATGGAATGGAGGTGTGCCAAGATTTCAAAGGAGACAAGTTCCGTTCCCCTGGAAAATATCCTTGAGCTGGTAGATAAAGACACTACGATCCTGGCCTTTCAGCACGGCTCCAACCAGACCGGCGCTATTAATGATGTTAAATACATAATCGAGGAAGCCCGAAAGATAAAACCTGACCTTTATGTGCTGGTAGATGCGGTCCAATATGCACCCCATGGTCCGATCGATGTCGAAGATATTGGCGCGGATGCTTATGCTTTTGGTCCTTATAAGGCATACACTGTTAAAGGCATAGGATTTGCCCATCTTTCCGAGAGACTGGCTAAACTTCCTCACTGGAAGCTTATTGGAAAACCAGCTGATAATTGGGTCTTAGGCTCTCCTGCCCATCCCATGTATATGGCCTGGTCAGTAGTTATGGATTATCTAGGTTGGCTGGGAAGTCAGTTCACTCAATCCACTGACAAGCGGGAACAGGTCATTGCTGCAAAAGATGCCATTCACGCTCATATGAAAGCACTGTTACATCGAGCTATGAATGGCACGGATGAACTTGCAGGTCTCCGCCAGCTTGACAATATAATCCCTTGTAATATGCTGCCTGAGATCGGCAACCGCCTCTGTATTTTCCTTTTTCGGGTAAATGGCATGGACTCTTCAACAGCGATCGGCCATTTTAACAAAAAATATCATATTCGTTTGGGGGCTAGGATTAAAGACCCTTATTCTACTGTTCCTTTAGAAGCCATGGACTGGCCTGATGCAGTAAGGCTCTCTTCGGCCCATTACAACACACCGGGGGAAATAGATAAATTACTTAAAGCTGCCCGGGAAATCAGGGGATAGTAAGTGGACCTGAACATATAATTATGAAAGCACATAGAATAAGAAAAGCTAAATCGCTTTATAATAAAGAAAGACAGCATATATTTCTGGAAGTTGAAAAAAGCCGTTGGTTGGAAATTGAGTCCCTGGATGGGGTTACTTATGACTCGATCCAAAAATTTGTAGAAGTAGAAAACAAAACCGGCATAAAGATAGTCGGCTTTACTGACAAGCATTTTCAATATGGAACCATAAAAGATTGGAGTCATTCCGGAATTATTATGGATTTAAAGAAAAAAAACGATATATAATCTTTCGACATTTTTTATGAATAGGTAAGGAAAGTGAAATGAACAAAGAAAAAAAACTGATTCCTCAGATCGAGGGAGAATGGTGGACTATTGCAGGCAACCCTGATCTCGGCCATTATAATACCGAAAAACAGCAGCCTCTGGATTTTGGTATCTGGCAGGCAGCCGATCAAACCTGGCAGATGTGTTCCTGTGTACGCAGGACTGGCTGTGGGGGGAGGGGCAGGTTGTTTTATCGCTGGCAAGCTGATTCCCTAACTGACAAAAATTGGACTCCTATGGGAATTTTTATGGAGGCAGACCCTAATTTTGGAGAAAAGATCGGGGGGCTTCAGGCGCCTTATGTTATTAAATACAGGAGTGAGTATTATATGTTTTATGGTGACTGGATACATATCTGTATGGCTTGGAGCAGTGATGGAAAAACATTTGCCCGTCTTCTCAATCCTGATAATTTAAGTGGTCTTTTTACAGAAGGCCATCGATCAAGTACAAGGGACCCGATGGTTATGGCCTATAGAAATAAGTTTTATCTATATTACACTGGAGTACCGCAAGATGAAGGAGCGATCTACTGCAGAACTTCTTCTGATTTGCGCAATTGGAGTGATTCAGTAATTGTTTCCAAGGGCGGGAGCGGCGGCAGCGGACCATCAGATGCTGAATGTGCCTTTGTTCAATATCTGCCAGAGGAGCATTCTTTTTATTTGTTCAGAGCGAGTCCTTGCCAAGAAGGTGATGATTATGAAACGATTGTATACTGTTCAAACGATCCTTTAAATTTTGGAGTTGATGATGACCGCTATAAGGTCTGCACCTTACCTGTAGAGGTAGCCAGAATTCTAAAACATGAGCAGCAATTTTACATCGCAGCGCTTATTCCTGGTAACACAGGCATGAGAATAGCGCGATTAAAATGGGTTAAAGCTTGATATTAGAAATAAAATATTTTTAATTATAATGGAGGAATAATCATGGAATATCGTAATTTAGGAAGAACAGGAGTGCAAGTCTCCCCTATTTGTTTAGGAACAGATTGTTTCGCTGATCCAATCCCGGAAAAAGAATGTGCTGAAATATTAAACAGGGCTGTTGATGTTGGCATCAACCTCGTAGATACCGGAGATTCATATGGGGAAGGTGAAGGAGAGAAAGTCATAGGCCGGACGCTAAAGGCAAGCGGGATGCGTCATTCGGTTCTGCTTGCAACCAAGTGTGATCATGGGCAGCGCCGGGTTGGATTGACGCTTGATGAATTTGTTCCTGAGATGGGGGCGAATCAGAGCGGGCCTACACGGTTGAATATGATCAGGGCTTGTGAGAGGTCATTGAAGAGATTTCAGACTGACTATATCGATCTTTACCAGATCCACCGGCAAGATCTGGAAGTGAATATTGAGGAAACCCTGGGCGCATTGACGGACTTGGTTCGCCAGGGAAAGATACGTTATGTAGGGTGTTCGACCTTTCCTGCCTGGGCAGTGACTGAAGCGATAATGATGAGCGAATTGAAGGGTTATGTGCGTTTTAGTGTTGAGCAGCCGCCTTATAATCTTTTGGACAGGCGCATTGAGAACGAATTGCTTCCCATGGCTGAGAGATTCGGCATGGGGATTATCACCTGGTCTCCCCTTGCAATGGGTACTTTAGTGGGTTTGTATGACAATATTGAAAAATACCCTGAGGAATCACGGGCTGCGCTGCGGGGCGGATTTTATGCGGACCGGGTGACAAAGAAAGGCATCGAAGTAGGAAGCAAGTTTGTAAAATTAGCTAAAGATGCCGGCCTGACCCCAGCTCAACTGGGAATCCTGTGGGTTAAGGATCAGCCTGGAATAACTGCTCCCTTGATCGGCCCCGAGAATATGACGCATCTTGAGGACATGATTCCGGTCATGGAGATGACGCTTTCCGATGAGCTGCGGGAAGCTTGCGATAATCTTGTCCCTCCCGGAAGCGCTGTAGCCAATTTTCACAATACAGCCGGCTGGATGAAAGGGCAGCTTATCTAAGAAAGAAAAAGAAACCGGAAAGTCACCTTGGCTGTGCTATTTTGTTGATAATAATAGACATACCTAAAATATCCCTGATTTATGCTGAAATTTAATTACTGTGAATAAAAAAGCGATATTGATCTTTAGTGTGTTGTTCGCCCTGATCTTAATTGTTGGCAGTTATTTTCTTTTTGTTCGAAAAGATGGCATATCCCGCCTGGATCAAGCTGAGAATTTTAATTACATCCTTATCACTGTAGACACTCTGCGGGCTGACCGGGTCGGGTGTTATGGGTTTTCCGGAATCAGCACTCCAACCATGGATCTGTTTGCACGCCGGGGAGTTAAATTTGAAAAATGCATTTCTACAGCTACTTTGACTTTACCCTCGCATACATCACTTATGACCGGGACTTACCCGACCTTTCATGGAGTTCGTGATAACGGCGGATTTCTGGTTCCTCAAGAGATGACTACCCTGGCTGAACTGATGAAGCAGCATGGGTATAAGACGTCTGCTTATGTGGCAGCCTATGTATTGGATTCAAAATGGGGTCTGGATCAGGGTTTTGACCATTATTTTGACAGCTTTGATTTAAGTAAATATAAAACGGTTTCTTTAGGGAATGTTCAGCGCCCGGGAAACGAGATTATTGATGAAGTACTCCCCTGGTTGGAAGAACATAAACAGGAAAAATTTTTCACCTGGATCCATTTGTATGACCCTCATACCCCTTATGAACCTCCGGAGCCTTATATAGAAAAATATCCCAACAATCCTTATATTGGAGAGATTGCCTATACCGATTCTCAGCTAGATCGCCTGTGGCAATTTTTAGAAGAGAATGACCTGATTGAAAATACAGTTTTGGTATTTGCCTCTGACCATGGGGAAAGCCTGGGAGAGCACCAGGAACAATCCCATGGATTTTTTATTTACCAGGAAGGGGTGCATGTTCCGCTTATTTTTGTCACTCCCTTTGAGAAGCTGCACGGAATTAGCAGGGCCCGGTCGGTGTCGCTGGTGGATGTTATGCCAACCATTCTTGACCTGGCAGGGATTCAGGCCCCTTCTCAGGTACAGGGCAAGAGTCTCCAGCCGCTTTTTTCCAAAGACAGGATAGAAGGGAAGAGTATCGCTTACAGCGAAACCTTTTATCCGCGGTTCCATTATGGCTGGAGCGAGCTTAAAAGCCTTCAGGATGAAAGATATAAACTGATCCTGGCGCCTGAGCTTGAGCTTTATGACCTACAAAGCGATCCGGATGAAGAACGAAATATTATCGACTCCCAGGCGGCTGAAGCCCGCCGGTTGGTGGCTCAAATTGAATCTTTCATTGATGAATCAAGCCGTGGTGCATATGAGCTTGATTACAGCCATATGGATGAGGAAAGCCGGGAAAAGCTTGCCGCTCTCGGGTATATCGGGTCATTTGCTGATTCTACATCTGTCTCCTGGCGGCAGCTGAGCGACCCTAAGGATAAGATCAATATTTTTAATCAACTCGGGCATGCCAGGGAACTCGGCTTACAGGAGGAGTACGAACAAGCTGTAGAAATGATAAAGAACATCATTGCCCAGGATCCGGATATCGTTGATGCATATTTTTCTCTTGGTAATTTATATACTAAATGGGGTAAGAACGAAGAAGCTTTGGAGAGTTATTTTCAGGTATTGGATAAAAAGCCGGATGACACTTTTACTGTAATCAATATTGCCAATGCCTATATCCGGCTGAACGAGCTGGAGAAGGCTAAAAAATTTGTTTTGAATAAACTTGAGATCCTTTCTCCTGACTCCCAGGTTTATTTTGTGCAAGGAAACATCTTTTATTTTCTTAAAGACTATGAAAATGCCGTTTTTTACTATAAAAAGTGCTTAAAGTTAAATCCGCAGTCTGTTTCAGCTTGCAATGCCCTTGGGGGAATATATGTGACCCAAGAGAAGCTGGAGGAAGCGGAGGAATTGCTTCAAAAAGCAATGGAGATCAATCCCCGGCTCCAGAGTGTGAATTATAATTATGCCCAGCTAATGGAGGCCAAAGGAGATATGGAAGGTTCGATCAAAGCATATAAACAGGAACTGGAATATATACCGCACAATTTTCGCGCTTCTTTCAACCTTTCCAGGTTATATCGTGTAAGCGAAAGAGTGGCCGAAGAACAGGTTTATCTTGAGAAAACAATTGAGATCAATCCTAATTTTCCACTTAGCTATTTTTATCTTGCCAGAATTTTTCTTAACCGCGGGGAGAAATATAATGAGGCAGTTTCCCTGATTGACAAGGGGATAGAACTCAAACCCAAGAAGGAAGACTTGCCTCTCGGGTATTTCCTTCTGGCAGACCTCTATAACCGGATGGGTGACTATGCTAAATCAGCTGAATATGTCCGTAAAGGCAAAGCAGCCAGCGAGGCTGTTAAAATTAGATAATCCCTTTTGGTTATAGTATTTCTTTAAGGGTTTCTTCCATAAGGTCCAGTCCGGATAGAAAGCATTCCTTTTCTGTCCCGATACCGAGGCGGATAAAATGGTCCATCCCAAATTGATCTCCAGGAACTATCAATACACTTTTTTCTTCCCGGAGTTTGTTAGCCAGATCGGTTGAATTTATATTCATATTGTAGTGGATAAATGCCATACCGCCTGCCTTTGGGGGAGTGAGTTTAAACAGGTCCTTATGGGATTTTAACCAATCCGTCAAATAGGCAAGGTTTTCATTTAACCATGACCTGTTGCGGTTGAGGATTTTTTGTCTGAGCTCAGGTTTTAAAGCCAAGGCAGCAATATAATTGCTGATTATATTGGAAGCGATCGTAGTGTAATCGTGGTAAGCCCAGCCTTTCTCAATAATTTTTTTTGGACCGGTCATCCAGCCGATCCTAAGTCCTTGGAGTGCATATGATTTTGCAAGCCCGCATGTCACAATAACTTTGTCATAACTATTCCAGAAAGATTCTGTTTCTTTTCCATTAAGTTCTGAACCGCGGTATATCTCATCGGTAAAGATCCAGGTGTCATTTTTTTCAGCGATATTTATAAATTCCTTCATATCTTCATCACTTAGGACAGCACCTGTAGGATTGTTAGGATTACAGATCACGATCATTTTCGTTTTGGATGATACCAGTTGGTTTATTTCATCAAAGTCAGGCTTCCAATCATGTTCTTCTTTAAGATGATATGGCTTTACTTTGGCGCCAAAAGACCGGACAATCCCCCAAATCTGGAGATAATTGGGAAGCATTATTAGAATCTCATCCCCTGGTTCTATCATTGTCCACATAGAAATAAAGTTTGCCTCAGCTGTGCCGTTTGTGACCAGTATGTTGTCAATGTCTGCTTCGTGGTAAAGCTTACTTATAGTATCCCGCAGTTCAATAGAGCCGTTTGTCTGGCCGTAACCTATCGTAAGGGATAAGAGTTTTTCTATTTCATCTTTATTCAACAGTTCATTGATACTAAAGGGGTGGACGCCACTATCGGTTAGATTGTATTTGACTGTATTTTCCCAGAGGGATTGAAATCTTTCCAGCTCAAAAGTTTCTATTTTCATTTTTTAATCCTTTGTTAATTATAAAAAACTTGATGGGAATATATCCATTTTATAATGACCTTTCGTTGATAATGATATTAAATATATTTAATAAGTTAAAAAATGTCAACCTTTTATCTAAAATAATTGATAAATAATCATTTATTAAATATTAAGCTTGGTGCTTTATTGTTATTATGTTAGCCTGGATTATTCACGAGTCGAGGTTGCCGCAGATACGAGGCGCAGGGGATGAAGCTGTGGTCCTTCACTGCGAATCCGCTGCAACAAAGTAGATCAGGCTGTGTCATAACTGGCATTAAAATAAGCATTTTTATTCAAATTACAAAAATAAAAGTCTATTTAAGGTAATTTTTCATTAATATAGACATTTATCTATAATTT
>Ga0114922_10000744_pt1 | contig 31342 bp, 26 predicted proteins | sample AartaG_FD_100975 | JGI IMG/M metagenome (GOLD analysis project Ga0114922, IMG submission 100975) | Deep subsurface microbial communities from Aarhus Bay to uncover new lineages of life (NeLLi) - Aarhus_00045 metaG | ecosystem: Environmental > Aquatic > Marine > Oceanic > Sediment | place... | reverse complement strand
TGGCATCAAGGACTCACCGCCGTATCTGCACGACCGGCGGTTGTTGACCCTGGAAGACACCGTTGAATTCTTCAACCTGATCACCGGTGTCAGACTTACGAAGCAGGAGAAGCAGGATCTTGTCGCGTTCCTCCGATGCTTGTAAAATCAGCCGTAAGAGCCAAGCGATGATGGCACTCTTACGGGGTCCGTCGCCGTTTGACGGAGCAGCCTTACCTTTGCCAAATAAAGGAGAAAAACAGACATGGGTACGAAAGGTCGCGAAATCGTTGACATGGACGTACAAGAAGTGCTCAATCTCCTCAACAGAGCGTTCGCGGACGAGTGGCTCGCGTATTACCAGTACTGGCTCGGCGCGAAGGTCGCCAAAGGCCCTATGAAGGAGGCAATCATCGCGGAATTACTTGAGCACGCTACCGATGAACTGCGCCACGCAGACATGGTCGCCAATCGCATCCTTCAACTAGGTGGGATGCCCGTGACCAAGCCGGAGAGTTGGTACGAAATGACCAATTGCGGGTATGAAGCCCCGGAAGACCCCAACGTGCTGGAACTGCTAAAACAGAATATCAAGGGTGAGCAATGTGCCATCAGCGTCTACAAGAGAATGATGGAAGCCACGAAGGACGTGGACCCGGTTACCTACAACATGGCACTTGAGATTCTCCAGGACGAAGTCGAACACGAGGAGGACCTAGAAGCGCTGGAGGAAGACATAGGACTTATGCTCAAGCGCGGGTGAATGAATACACCCCAAAGTAAATCACAAGACCGCATCGCTGGTGCTCTGGCAAAGGTTGCCCGTGCGGGTTCTGAGAGGCCGCGACACGGTTCCTTTAGGGCCAAGGACTACGGCCTTTGCAGGTGGAGTAGGGGGCAGCGCGTCGAAGGACCAGACGCCTACGATGGGGCTGAAGGTGGGAGGCTCGGATACGGCTCTTGCGCATCACGTCCCCGGCCTGGAAGAACACACCGCGGGACAAGGGTGGGATCGGGAACGTGCAATATCCAATCGTGGCTGACATCACCAAGGAGATCGCCCGTTCCTATGGCGTGCTGTTCAACGAATCGGTGGCTTTGTGTGGGTTGTTCCTGATTGACAAGGAAGGGATCGTCCGCCACGCCCTGATTAACGATCTGTCCCTGAGGCGCAATGTTAACGAAGCTATGCGGATGCTCGACGCCCTGCAGTTCACCCAGAGGCACGGCGAGGTCTGTCCGGCCAACTGGCGGGAAGGCGAAGAGGCCATGAAATCGACGGCCGAGGGCTTGGCCGGCTACCTGGCCAATCATGCGGGGTAACGGCGCGGCGAGGGGGTAATATAGAACTCACCTTCTCAAGGAGAAAGACATGGCGTTCGATACAGTGGACAAAATCCTCACGTATGCAATTGAAAGAGAGGAGCACGCAGCTCGATTCTATGCCAATCTGGCAAACAGGACGGACCTCAAACACATGAAGGAGACGCTTCTTGGTTTCGCCGAAGAAGAGAAGGAGCACAAAGCCAAACTCATGGCCATCAAGGAAGGCAAGAAGGTGTTTTGGGAGAAGCAGAAGGTTCTGGACCTGAAAATCGGCGATGACCTGACCGAAGCCTACTCCTTGGACAACCTCAACTATCAAGGCGTTCTGATCTTGGCCATGAAAACGGAGAAGGCGGCCTTCAAAATGTATCACGATCTGGCATCGGCAACCGATGACCCTACGCTCAAGGCGACGCTACTGGGGCTAGCCCAGGAGGAAGCCAAACACAAGTTGCGGTTTGAGATCGAGTACGACGAAGAGATCCTCAAGGAAAACTAAAAGCGTCAAAAAAACCGGGATACGCAGCATCATCGCCCGTCGATAGTCCGCGCGGGCTAAAGCCCGCGGCTCGTCTTGTTAGACTATCTAAGGCGTTTGAGAAACGCGAAGGGAGTGCATGAGAATGAGCAGCTTAAAGGGAAGCAAGACGGAGAAGAACCTCCTTACCGCGTTTGCCGGGGAGTCCCAGGCAAGGAACCGTTACACCTACTTCGCCAGCAAGGCGAAGAAAGAGGGCTTCGTTCAGATCGCGGACATTTTCGAAGAGACCGCCAATCAAGAGAGAGAGAGCACGCCAAGCGGCTGTTCAAGTTCCTGGAGGGCGGGGACGTGGAAGTTACGGCGGCGTTCCCGGCCGGTGTGGTCGGCAGCACAGCCGAGAATCTCAAGGCGGCAGCCGGCGGCGAGCATTATGAATGGGAGAGCATGTATCCGGAGTTCGCGAATGTGGCCCGGGAAGAAGGCTTTGGAGAGATTGCAGAGGTGTTCGAGTCGGTGGCGGTAGCAGAGAAACAGCACGAGAAGCGCTACCTCGACCTGCTTGCGAACGTGGAGGCCGGTACGGTCTTCAAGAAGAAAGAGAAGGTCGTCTGGCGGTGCCGGAACTGTGGTTATCTCCACGAAGGTACCGAGGCGCCGGATTCGTGTCCGGCGTGCGCACACCCGCAGGCTCATTTCGAGCTCCTTGCTGAGAACTGGTAACGCACCAAACTAGAGACTGAAGTGACATCGCGATAGGTAATTGCGAGTCATTTGTCATAAGGCGAGTATCATGCAAAGGATCCCAACGGTGGATGTCTGCAGCGCACCTGCGGACTCGATGCCTGCCCTGGAGCAAATCAAGGAGAAGCTCGGTTGCGTGCCGAGGTTCTTTGCAACCGCGGCGCACTCGCCTGCGGCACTCAACGCCCTTGTCGGCATGTTCGCCTCATTGGAGGAGGGAGCACTTGCGGGGAAGGTTCATGAGGCCATCGCCCTTCATGTGTGTGAGATCCAGGGCTGTCGTGATGGTACTGCCTACCACATTGCCAGAGCCGATGCGGAGGGCGTCACTGTTGAAGAGATCGTTGCCTTCCGGAAAGGAGATGTGAGGGATTCGAAGCTGAAGGCTCTTCTTAAGTTGGCCGCCGCAATTGTCGAGGAGCACGGGCGCGTGACTGATAGGAACGTGCAAGCGGCAAAAAACGCAGGTCTGTGCGACGCCGAGATTATGGAGACGCTAGCGGTTGTCGTGTTAAACACCTTCACTGACTACATCAACGCTCTTGTGAGGACCGATGCGGATTGCCAGGACGCGCCGCCGAAGAAGCCGAAGAAGAGAAGCCTCTATCAAAACGTCGCCATACAGTTCAACAAAGCGGCGGATTTGATGCGTCTGGACCCGAACGTCCGCCGGATCCTCGCCACCACCGAGAACGAGATCGTCATCCATTGCCCCGTGAAGATGGATAACGGTGAGATCGAGGTGTTTACTGGGTACCGTGTTCAACACAATGATTCGCTGGGACCGTTTAAGGGAGGACTGCGGTACCATCCGAACGTCGATCTGGACGAGATTCGCGCCTTGGCTTCTTGGATGACCTGGAAAGGAGCACTCGCCGGGATCCCGTTTGGGGGAGCGAAGGGCGGCATCCAGCTTGATCCCTCCCGGTACTCAGCCGCCGAACTGGAGCGAATCACCCGGCGGTTTGTTTTTGACCTTGGGAACAACATCGGCCCGGACTACGACATCCCCGCCCCGGACGTAAATACGAACCCTCAGATCATGGCTTGGATTCTAGACACCTATCTCTCAACGGTCGCTCCTCATGAACGGCAAAGCAACGTCCACATTGTCACTGGCAAGCCCATCGAGTCTGGTGGAAGCCAGGGGCGAGACAAAGCTACCGGGCAGGGCATGGTGTTGACAATTCAGAAATGGGCTGAAGACCGGGCATTCTCTTTGGCCGGTGCTACGTTCATTGTTCAGGGATTCGGGAACGTGGGGTCGTGGGCTTCCCTCCTCCTGACTAGCCTTGGCGCGAAGCTGATCGCCGTCGAGGATGAGACAGGTGGAACGCGCAACTTGGATGGTCTCGATCCTGGCGAACTCCTGGAAGACGCGAAAACCAAGGGCGGCGTCACCGGTTGTCCTCAAGGCGAGCCCGTAGACCATGCCGCGTTCCTTCGGACACAAGCCGACATCTTCATCCCCGCAGCATTGGAGAGCCAGATCACTGCCGAAACCGCCTCTTGGCTAAAAGTCAAGCTTGTGGCCGAAGGTGCAAACGGCCCGACTGATCCGGAAGGAGACGTGGTCCTCAAAAACCGTGGTATCGATGTCATTCCCGATATACTCTGCAATTCCGGCGGTGTCATTGTCAGCTACTTCGAGTGGCTCCAGAACAAGCGAAGTGAGTTCTGGGACCTCGAGGAGGTGGACCGCAAACTGCGCAAGAAGATAGTCAGTGCATACGAACGTGTCCGTGACAAAGCAGAGGAACTCAGCACCGACTGGCGAACGGCGGCCTACGTGGTTGCCTTGTCAAGACTGGAGAAGGTGTACAAGGAACGTGGGATTTTTCCGTAATGGGATGTAGTAACTAGAGGTCACGCCAGGTGTGTTGTGATAACGCTGCCGTGGACTGCGGCTTTGAGCATGAATATAACGGTCGGCGGATGGCTGGTGGAAGGCGGCGAACATATGCACAAACCTTCAGATACCTCAAGTAGTACTGTCACGGGGCAATCGCTGCCAGCTCACACCAATCGACTGGCGGGGGAGACCAGCCCGTATCTGCTGCAGCACGCCCATAATCCGGTTAACTGGTATCCGTGGGGTGAGGGCGCCCTGAGCCGTGCAAGGAGAGAGAACAAGCCCATTTTCCTGTCGATCGGGTACTCCGCCTGTCACTGGTGCCACGTCATGGAGCGGGAGTCGTTCGAAGATCCCGACGTCACGGAGGTCCTAAACGCAAACTTCATATCCATCAAGGTCGATCGGGAGGAACGGCCTGATCTGGATGAGATCTACATGACGGCCGTGCAGCTGATGACGGGCAGCGGAGGGTGGCCGCTCAATGTGTTCCTCACACCTGACCTGAAGCCGTTTTATGGTGGAACCTACTTCCCACCCGATGACCGTTACGGCCGGCCTGGATTTGGGAAGCTCTTGGGGCACATCGCTCAGACCTGGCGCGAGAACTCTGAGGGTGTTCTGCGCAGCGCCGAAGAACTGACCCGCGCGATCAGAGATAGTGTCGAGCGTCAAACCGCGCCATCGGAATCGCTCGATGCCGCCGTCCTGGCACGGGCGGCGCAAGAACTGGAGCGGGCCTTCGACTCGCAGTGGGGTGGGTTTGGCCAGGCACCGAAGTTTCCGCCCAGCGGGGCCATCGGCGTCTTGCTGCGCCAGCACGCGCACACGGGCGACGACAAGCTGTTGGAGATCGCCACGACGACGCTCGATCGGATGGCGTACGGCGGCATGTACGACCAGCTCGGCGGTGGATTCCATCGCTACTCAACCGATCGTCACTGGCTGGTACCCCACTTCGAGAAGATGCTCTACGACAATGCCCTTCTCGCCCGGGTTTACCTGGAAGCCTGGCAGGTGACCGGCAAGGACCTCTATCGTCGAGTCGCCACCGAGATCCTCGACTACGTGCTTCGAGATATGACCGACCGGCACGGCGGTTTTCATTCCTCCGAGGATGCGGACAGTGAAGGCGAAGAAGGCAAGTTCTACGTCTGGACGCCAGACGAGATCAAGGCCGTTCTCGGCGACAGGGTGGGGGCATTCTTCTGCGAATACTACGGTGTGACCGATGCGGGCAACTTCGAGGGATATAGCATTCTCCACGTTCCGCGGGAACCTTCCGAGTTCGCGCGGGAGAGGGGGATTTCTCTGAAGCAGCTGGAGAATCAGCTGACGCCACTGCGTCACAAGCTGCGCGAAGCACGTGAGGCGCGTGTCAGTCCGGGCAAGGACGACAAAGTCATTGCAGCCTGGAACGGCATGATGATATCCGCTTTGGCCCGCGGCTATCAGGTCCTGGGCGAAGAACGATTCCTAAAAGCAGCGGAGAGGGCAGCGAACTTCGTGTTGACTGAGATGGTGCGTGATGGCACTTTGCTGCGCACGTACCGTGGCAAAGGCGACCGGGGAGACGAGGGCGTTAGCAAGCTGCCCGCCTACCTCGGTGACTATGCCGAAATGGCGGGTGCTTTGACCGACCTGTACGAGGCGACATTCGATCTGCAATGGCTTGATGCCGCGGACTTACTTGCCGGCAGGATGGTGACAGACTTCTGGGACGAACAGAACGGCGGCTTCTTCTATACATCCGCATCCCACAAGAACCTGCTAGCGCGGACGAAGCCGCTTTATGACGGCGCCGTGCCCTCGGGCAACTCCACGGCAACATTAGTGCTTCTTAGACTGTCGGGGCTTCTTGGCGACGCCGGATACGGTCAGAAGGCGGAGGAGGTCCTCGCGTCTGCGAGAGATCTGATGCTTGCCCAACCCAGGGGATACGTGAACCTGCTGTGTGCGGCTGACTTCTTCCTCTATCCAACCCGAGAGATTGCCATCGCCGGCAAACGGCGTGGCGATGATACGCGGCGTCTCCTTGAAGTCATTCACGGCCGATTCATCCCGAACAAGGTTCTGGCCCTGGTGGAACCGAGCGCACCTGGATCGGCAGTGGTCGAGGACCGCATTCCGCTACTTCGCCACAAAGGGATGATCTCCGGAAAAGCGACGATCTACGTGTGCCGGAATCACAACTGCAAGCTGCCTGTGACCGACGAAGCGGTGCTCACGAAGGTTCTTGGCGAAGCAGGCGCATTACCCAACACGACGGACAGGCAGACCACACCCGGAGGATCCGGGACGAGACGAGATTGATGGTACAGGACATGACACGATATGCCTGTACGGTCTGCTCATATGGCTATCATCCGCTTAAGGGTGACCCGGAACGCGGCATTCCACCGGGTATGCCTTTCGAGGATTTGCCGGATGGTTGGCGTTGCCCGTGGTGCGGAGCCTCCAAGGATCAGTTTGTTCCAGAGGTGGAAGAGCAAAGCGACGCTCGTGGAGAGGGTTCATGAATACGACATTGCGCGAGAACATCGACTGGGTCGGATATGTGGACTGGACGGTCCGCGACTTCCATGGCTATAACACTGATCGCGGCAGGACGAGAATATGTCAAGGCTTACGTGGAGTTCGTCCACTTCGTGGAAGGGTTCCACATTACGATTACCCGAGGCGGTGCGCATCACGAACACGCAACCGAAAAGGAGGTCGAAGGTCATGGGCACCGAGAAAGTGGGAAAGCCCAAGATTCCGGGAAGCCAGGTTCTCGATTTGGCCGGGCTCGTGGAATATGGTGGAGGCGCTGTCGTTAGCCGTACTCTTGTTGAGACCAACGCGGGCACAGTCACAGTATTTGCCTTTGATGCAGACCAGGGACTGAGCGAGCACACGGTGCCGTTTGATGCGCTGGTTCAGGTTGTCGATGGCAAAGGCGACTTCATTATTGGTGGAGAACTGTGTCGGCTAGGCACTGGTCAGATCGTCCTGATGCCGGCCAACATCCCGCATGCCGTGCGGGCCACTGCGCGTTTCAAGATGCTACTCACGATGCTCCGAGCGAAAGGGACTTGAGGACGTATGGACACTACACTACGTAAGAACATCGATTGGGTTGGGTGTGTGGACTGGACCGTTCGCGATTTCCACGGCTACAACACCGATCGCGGCGTCACGTATAACGCATACCTCGTCCGCGATGAGAAGACCGCTCTGATTGATACGGTTAAGACGCCGTTTGCGGATAGACTCCTTCAGAACATCTCAGCGCTGACAGATCTGACGCGGGTTGACTACGTGGTCTGTAACCATGCCGAGCCTGATCACGCCGGAGGCATGGCGCGGGTGCTGGAGACGCTTCCCCATGCCACGCTCGTATGCAACAAGAAGTGTGAGGTGGCCCTGGGCCGGCATCACGATTCATCTGGATGGAAGACGCGAATCGTCGCCACCGGCGATACGCTAACCTTGGGCAAGCGGACACTCGAGTTCATCGAGACTCCGATGGTTCACTGGCCGGAGTCGATGTTCACGTACATTCCCGAGGAAAAGTTGCTTTTCTCGATGGACGCCTTTGGTCAGCACTATGCCAGCTCTCAGCGCTTCGACGATGAGGTGCCGCTATGCACGGTCATGGAAGAGGCAAGGACCTACTATGCCAACATCGTCATGCCCTTCGGCAGGCAAGTGGCCAAGGTGCTGGAGAAGGCGGCGAAGCTGGACATCGAGATGATCGCTCCCAGTCACGGTGTGATCTGGCGCAGCCACATAGCGAAGATTGTCGAGGCCTACGGGAACTGGGCGCAGTGTCGACCCAAGCCGAAGGTGTTGGTCATCTACGACACGATGTGGGACAGCACCGGACAGATGGCTCGGGCGATCCACCAGGGTGCGTCCATACCGGGCGTGGCGGCTGAACTCATTTATATTCGCGGTTCGAGCCTGACGCGGATCGCGACCGAAATCCTCGATGCAGCCACGATTGCGTTCGGCTCCTCCACACTCAATCAGGGCATGATGCCCATGGCCGGAGCGGTGTTGACCTATTTGAAGGGGCTAAGGCCGATCAACAAGACCGGGCTGGCATTCGGCTCGTATGGCTGGAGCAAGGGCGGACCGGAAGCAGTGGACGAAGACATGAAGGCAATGAAGTGGGAGGTTTTGCGCGAGCCGATCAGAGCGCAATACCGGCCAACCGTGGAAGTGCTGGATGAGTGCCGCGCGGCCGGGAGAATGCTGGCCGAGAAGGCGAAGGAGATGGCTTCCGACCGCAAGGCGGGTGAGAAGCTTTGCATTGATCCGTGACCAACTCCATCACAATGTGGGAGACTAAGAAGATGAAGAAGTATGAGTGCGACGCGTGTGAGTATGTCTATGACCCCGAAAAGGGCGATCCCGAAAACGGGATCGAGCCTGGAACGGCGTTCGATGATCTTCCTGAAGACTGGGTCTGCCCTGTCTGCGGCCTGGGCAAGGACAGCTTCTCGCTGAAGGAGTAGGGCGGCCGCGTGGGCCGCCATCCTCTGAGTCAGCTTCCGGCGGTGTGCCATGGACGATTGGCTCGTTGAATTCTTCCAGCAGTACCATCAGGTCACGCAGGCGCTGATCGCCACGCTCTTTACGTGGTTTGTCACGGCAGCCGGCGCAGCGCCGGTGTTGTTTGCCAAGCGGGTCAACCAGAAGATGATGGACGGAATGCTTGGCCTGGCGGCTGGGGTCATGATTGCCGCCAGCTTCTGGTCGCTGCTTGCCCCGGCCATCGAGATGTCAGGTGGCGATTGGAGACCGGCCACCATCGGTTTTCTTGCCGGTGGCTTCTTTCTGTACATCATTGACAAGATCCTGCCGCACCTTCACCTCGGGCTCGAGACCTCCGAGGCAGAGGGAATCAAGACCTCCTGGCATCACAGCATCCTACTGGTTTCGGCGGTGACACTGCACAACATTCCCGAAGGGCTGGCCGTCGGTGTGGCGTTCGGCGCGGTGGCGCAGGCAACGGACGCAGCCATGGCAAGGGAGATGATGCTGGGCGGCATCGCCCTGGCCATCGGCATCGGCCTGCAGAACTTCCCGGAGGGTCTGGCCGTGGCCATGCCGCTTCGGAGAGAAGGTCTTGGGCGATTCAAGGCGTTCATGTACGGGCAGGCGTCCGGCGTGGTGGAGCCGCTGGCCGGCGTGCTTGGTGCGTGGTTGGTGATGACCATGGAGTCGCTTCTGCCTTATGGCCTGGCCTTCGCTGCCGGAGCCATGATCTTCGTAGTGGTGGAGGAGCTAATCCCCGAATCTCAGCGGAACGGCTTCAGCGATTTCGCAACCGCGGGCGCCATGGTGGGCTTTGCCATCATGATGACGCTTGATGTGGGGTTGGGATAGGGATGAAAGCGTACTCGTTGAGTAGGAAACCGTGATATGGAACTGGACGCTTTGTTTCTGTCTCGTTTGCAGTTCGCCCTCACCATAGGGTTTCACTTCCTGTTCCCTCCGTTGTCGATCGGCCTGGCTTGGCTGATCGTGATCATGGAGTGGCGGGGCTGGAAGCGCGGTGATGAGGACTACGTACGAGCGGGCAAGTTCTTCGGGAAGATCCTGGGGCTGACATTTGCGGTCGGTGTAGCCACTGGGATTGTCATGGAATTCCAGTTCGGCACAAACTGGGCGGAGTATTCGAAGTTTGTCGGCGATATCTTCGGGGCACCTCTGGCAGCGGAGGCTATCTTCGCGTTCTTCCTGGAGTCAACCTTCCTGGGCCTGTACTTGTTTGGGCGGAATCGAGTTTCCAAAGGCGTACATTGGTTCTCGGCCCTGATGGTGGCGGTCGGCTCTACGCTGTCGGCGTTCTGGATCATCGTGGCAAACTCATGGCAGCAAACGCCTGCCGGCTTTGAGATTCGCAACGGTCGTGCAGAGCTGACCAGCTTCGCCGAGGCGGTGTTCAACGCTTCAACCTGGCCACGGTTCTTGCACACGTTTGACGCATGCTTGATCGCTGGGGCGTTCCTCGTGGCCGGCATTTCTGCGTATCTCGTCGTCAAGAACAATGCGGCGGAGGTAGCCCGGAAATCGCTCAGGCTCTCGCTCATCTTCGGCCTGGTCGTGTCGCTACTTGCACTCTTCCCAACTGGGGACTGGTCTGCGAAGCAGGTAGCCCGCACTCAGCCGGAGAAGTTCGCGGCCATGGAGGGCCTTACCCAGGGCCAGACGCGCGCCCCGCTGGCAGTGTTCGGGATACCCTCAGAGGAGCCACCACGGCTGAACTTCAAGATCCGTATCCCTGGCGTGCTGAGTCTGATTGCGTTCGGCGACATGGACGCGCACGTGCCGGGCATCGAGGACCTGCGCGAAGAGGGTCACCCGACGCCGCCGTTTGTGATTACGTTTGTTTCCTTCCATACGATGGTGGGACTGGGCACGCTCTTCATCATCCTGTCTCTGTTGGGCGTGTTCCTGCTTTACCGGAGGAAGCTCTTTGACACGCGCTGGTACTTGAGACTGCTGCCGTGGGTGATCCCGCTGCCGTTGATTGCCTGCGAATTCGGATGGATCGTCGCTGAAGTCGGCCGGCAGCCGTGGGTCGTGTATCGAGTGCTCAAGACCCAGGACGCCTACTCCGCGAACGTGACCGGCGGCGAGGTGCTCTTCTCGATCATCATGTTCGGCCTGATCTATCTGGTATTGGGTGCGCTGTACATCTACACCCTGGCCAGGATCGTCAAGCGCGGGCCCCAGTCGCTCACCGCGAAGGAGGTGCAGTAATGGACCTGAACACGACATGGTTTCTGTTGATCTGGGTTCTGTTGATCGGCTATGCCATCCTGGACGGATTCGACCTCGGGGTCGGGGTGCTGCACCTGTTTGCCCGTGATGATCGCGAGCGGCGGATCCACATGAATGCTATCGGGCCGTTCTGGGACGGAAACGAAGTCTGGTTGTTGACCGGCGGAGGTGCCTTGTTTGCCGCGTTCCCGATCGTCTACGCGACCGTGTTCAGCAGCTTCTATCTTGCGTTGATGCTGCTGCTGTTTGCTTTGATATTCCGTGCCGTCTCATTGGAGTTCCGTGGTCAGGTGGACGGTCCCGGTTGGCGGCGGGTGTGGGACTGGGCCTTCGGACTTGGCAGCCTGTTTCCCGCCATTCTGTTCGGTGTGGCCATAGGTAACGTTCTGTGTGGCATTCCGATCGAAGCAGATGGAACGGCTGCCGTGCCCTTTCTCTCGCTTCTGAATCCCTACGCACTGCTGATCGGTGTTTTGACGCTGGCCATGTTCACCATGCACGGGGCGGCGTTTCTGACCGTCAAGACCGAAGGTGATTTGCAGCAGAGCATGGCAAGATGGGTTTCGGGCGCTTGGATCATGTTCGTCGTTCTCTATCTCGTGGCTTTTGCGGCGACGTTCTTCGCCGCTCCGTTCCTCTTCGAGGGTGCCTTGAGTCGACCGCTGTTCTGGGTCTTCCTCATGCTTCTGCTGCTGGCAGCGGTCTACACTCCCGTGGCCAATCGGGCGGGGCAGTACCTACGCTCGTTCCTGGCATCGTCAGTCTCGATCGCCTCGGTGATGGCGGTTGCCGCTGTGTGCCTGTTCCCCAGGATGGTGCCGTCGAGCCTTGACCTGGCCAACAGCCTGACGGTCTACAACGCCTCGTCCACCCCGCGTACCTTGACGGTCATGCTGGTCATCGCGCTGGTGGGCATGCCCATCGTGATCGCGTATAGCGCTTACATTTACAGGGTCTTCGCAGGCAAGGTGGTCATCACGCAGGAGGGCTATTAGATGATCGTCAAGGTCTGCAAGGAGACATTCCCTGGTGAACGGCGGGTGGCACCGTTGGCACTCGAAATGTGGTATTTGAAGAAAGGAGAATCACGATGAAGAAATGGGTTTGTTCCGTATGTGGTTATGTTCACGAGGGCGACGCTCCCCCTGAGAAATGCCCACAATGCGGCGCTGTGGGGGAGAAATTCGCCCAGCGGGTCGAAGGTGACATGGCTTGGGCCGACGAGCATCGAATCGGTGTGGTCAAGGACGTGGACGCGGAGGTGCTCGAGGGGTTGCGTGCCAACTTCCAGGGCGAGTGCACCGAAGTGGGGATGTACCTGGCAATGAGCCGACAGGCCGACCGGGAGGGCCAAGCGATACGCCTTCACGGAGTCCGGCATCTCTCCGCGGGTCGACCCGGGCACGCCTGGCGGTGCCTTCTGCTCGACGAGTGACGAACATGACGAAGAGTGACACATCTGTGAAGACGAATCGGTCCGCTCAAGGATGATCGAGAAGCGATTGCGCAAAACCGACTCGTTTGATGTCTCGGAGTGCGGGTGGAAGCTGCATGGTGACAGCGAGGCCGACTTGATGATCGTTGGCTGGGGATCCACCACCTCGGCGATTCGTGGGGCAGTTGATCTGCTGACGGCAAGCGGGACGAGTGTCGGCTTTCTCCAGGTGATCTTCCTGAGTCCGTTCCCCAGCGAGCAAGTGACCAGGATCCTCGCCAAGGCCAACCGCGTCATGGTCGTTGAGAACAACGCGACGGCTCAGTTGGCGGAGGTCATCCGGGGGAACACGGGCATCGAGATTGAGGATGCGCTTCTCAAGTACAGTGGCCGACAATGGCTTGTGGATGAGCTGGCCGACCAGATTCGCCGGAGACTGTAGAGGACAACGAAACGCCTACGTTGCGCATCTTTGCTGGAAGGAACAGTATGGAAAACGCTACCAGGTTCAATACGAACGCCAAGCCGACATGGTGTCCCGGATGTGGCAACTTCGGCATACAAAACGCGATCAAGAAGGCTCTGTTGTCGTTGGATCTGCAACCGCACAAGGTCGCCATATCCTCGGGGATAGGTTGCTCGGGGAAGATTCCACACTGGGTCAACGTCTACGGCTTCCACGGCCTGCACGGTCGTGCCCTTCCGGTCGCCACCGGGTTGAAGCTGGCCAACCACAAGTTGGTGGTTATTGCCGAAGGCGGAGACGGCGATGGCTACAGTGAGGGAATGGGCCACTTCGTTCATGCCTGCCGGCGGAACGTGGACATGACGTACATTGTCCACAACAATGGCGTTTATGGCTTGACTACCGGCCAGGTGTCGCCGACAGGTGACAAAGGTTTCACATCAAGCACGACCCCGCGTGGTGCTCTGGAAGTGCCGTTCCAGCCGTTGGCCTTGGCCATCTCGGCCGGGGCGAACTTCGTGGCTCGCGGGTTCTCGGGTGACGCCGAGCGCCTCAGCAAGCTAATCTGGGAGGGGATCCGATACAAAGGCTTCTCCTTTATTGATGTCCTGCAGGTCTGCGTGTCGTTCAATCCCTCCAAGAGCTACAAGTGGTATCAAGAACGCGTATGCAGCGTTGAAGACGAGGGTTACGATCCGACCGATCGGATGAAGGCATTGGAGATGGTCTTTCGGGACGACGGCCTCCTGCCGACAGGCGTGTTCTACCGCGGCAGTGAGCCTGCCCATGAGGAGGGTTTACCACAGTTGACCGCTGGGGCGCTGGTGGAGCAGGACATCATCGATGTCGACGTCCGTGCGCTAATGGAAGAACTGGTCTGAGATGAAATACCGAACCGAACACGATACGCTGGGTGAAGTCAAGGTTCCGCGCACTGTATACTACGGGGCACAGGCGCAGCGAGCTGTGCAGAACTTCCCGGTTAGTGGCTTGCGGCTTCCCGCTGCCTTCGTCCGCGCGCAGGCGGTCATCAAGCGGGCCGCGGCGAAAGCGAACATGGCTGTGGGGGGTCTTGACCGCGAGATCGGCGAGGCCCTTGTCGCCGCGGCCGAGGAAGTCATGGAGGGACGGTTCGACGACCAGTTCATCGTGGACGTGTTTCAGGCTGGTGCGGGCACATCGCAGAACATGAACATCAATGAGATTCTCGCCAACCGTGCCAACGAGTTGCTGGGTGGGGAGCTGGGCGTATACGATCGGGTTCATCCCAACGATCACGCCAACATGGCTCAATCCACCAACGACACCATCCATGCGGCCATCCACATCGCCGCCGTGTGCGAGATCCGTGAGCGACTCTCGCCGGAAGTAACGCGTCTTGCCGAAGCGCTGGAGCACAAGGCGGTCGAGTTTGACCACATCGTCAAAGCCGGACGGACCCATTTGCAGGATGCGGCTCCCATCCGTCTTGGGCAAGAGTTTGGCGCGTACGCGAGCATGGTTCGCCTGGGTCAAACGCGGATCGAGGCTGCCTGCGAAAGCCTCATGCCCCTGTGCATCGGCGGCACCGCTGTGGGCACGGGTCTCAACACCGATCCAGGGTATCGTAGGAACGCCGTCTGTCAGATCAACGAAGCAACGGGACACACGTTCACCAGTGCCGACAATCTTTTCGAGGCGATGCAGGGCATGGACGCGGTCGTTGAGACGGCCGGTGCCCTGCGCGTGCTGGTGACCAGCCTGCACAAGATCGCCGACGACTTGCGACTCTTGAGTTCGGGACCGCGCACGGGCTTGGCGGAGATTCACCTGCCGGCGGTGCAGCCAGGCTCGTCGATCATGCCGGGTAAAGTCAACCCCGTAATGGCCGAGATGCTCAACATGGTTTGCCTCCACTGCCTGGGATGCGACACCGCGATCGTCTCTGCCGCGCAGGCCGGACAGCTCGAGCTGAACGTCATGATGCCGGTGATCGCCTATAACCTGTTGCAAGAGATTGCCATCCTGACAGGGGGCCTTGCGGCGTTTACGAGCCTCTGTATTGAGGGGATCGAAGCGAACGAGGAGGCATGCCAAGCGAACGCCGAGCGCAGCCCGGCAGTGGCGACTGCGCTGAATCCAGCCATCGGTTACGAGAAGGCCGCGAAGCTCGCGAAAGAGGCCCTTGATAAGGGTGTACCGGTTCGAGACCTGGCGCGCGAGAAGAACCTCCTGGACGAACGGCAACTGGCCAAGCTGCTGGACCTGAGGAGAATGACCGAGGATCCTGGGGCGGCCGCGCGGAAAGACGACTAGCGGGACGCCACTCAATCTTACGGACGAGAGACTGGATACTTCCTGATTGCCACATGGAGAATCGACATGTTAGCGAGAACAGCCTTTGCATTTGCTTTGGGTTTGCTGGTCTGTTGGAATCCGGGATGTGTGCCCGTGGGTGACGACGGAGGCACATCAGACGGTGATGACAATGGGAACGGCAACGGCGGCACGGATGTCCCAACGTTGTTTGTCGCCTCCAGCCTGTGTACGCCGTGCCACAACGGGCTCTTTGACGAAGCGGATAACGACGTGTCCATCGGCACGGCCTGGCAGCCCACGATGATGGCCAACGCCGCGCGCGATCCCTACTTCCAGGCCAAGGTAAGCACGGAGGTGGAACGGAATCCCGACCTGGCAGCGGTCATCGAAGATACCTGCGCGACGTGCCACATGCCGATGGCCCGCACGCAGGCCACGGCTGACGGGTCCTCCACCGCGCTGTTAGATGGCGGCTTCCTTGATTCGGACAATGAACTGCACGCCGAGGCGATCGACGGGATATCCTGCGCGTTCTGCCATCAGATTGAGGATGCAGGGCTGGGTGAGCAAGCCAGCTTCTCCGGTACGTATAGTATTGACACCATCACGGAATCGCCCGATCGTGTCAACTATGGCCCGTTCCTCGATCCCGACCAGGATACCATGCGATTGACGTCGGGCTTCACGCCGGTTTACAGCGAACATGTGAGCGAGGCGGCACTGTGTGCCACGTGCCACACCCTCTTCACTCCATACGTCGACGCCGAGGGTAACGTGCTGGGCGAGTTTCCTGAGCAGACCGCGTTCCTCGAATGGCGGCACAGCAACTTCGGTGATGGTGCAGGTGAGGACCGGACCTGTCAGGATTGCCATATGCCCGAAGCTCAGGGTGCGGCAGTCATCTCTGTCTCGCCGGCCGGGCTTGAGGCGCGAAGCCCCTTTGCCAAGCATCATTTCGTCGGCGGCAACACGTTAATGCTTAGCATCCTGGATGACCACCGCGCCGAACTGGAGGTGGCCGCCAACTCCGCCGGGTTTGACACTGTGACGGGTCGCGTGCTGGACCAACTGCAAAACGCCGCCGCCGGTCTCGCCATAGTCAATGCCGAAGTCGCCGGCGATGCGCTTACGATGGGCCTGATAGTTGAAAACAAGGCCGGTCACAAGTTCCCCACTGGCTTCCCGGCCCGCCGCGTATGGATCCACCTGACCGTGGCCGACGGAGGCGGAGCGGTGTTCTTCGAATCCGGCGCACCTCAAGCCAATGGCAGCATTGCCGGAAACAACGCTGACGATGATCTCTCGACGTTTGAGCCACATTACGAGGCGATCACTACCGACGATCAGGTTCAGATTTATGAGTCGGTGATGCAGAACAGCGATGGAGCGATTACCTACACGCTGCTGCGCGCCGCCGCATATGCGAAGGATAACCGCCTGCTGCCCAGCGGGTTTGACAAGGCCACCGCCGGCGATGATTTCGCCACGACGGGTCAGGCCCGCACGGATACCGGCTTTGTCGGCGGCTCGGACACTGTTGCATACGTGGTCGACATCGCAGATCGGCAAGGCCCGTATGCTGTCACTGCGGAATTCCTCTACCAGAGCGTAGCATTTCCGTTTGTTGAGGATATGCGCGGGGGACACACCGCGCTGGCGGAGCGCTTCGTGGGCTACTTCGACGATGCGGACAAGACTCCCACAGTCGTGGCGACGGCGGAAGTCACTGTGCAATTAGAATCGCATCACGGGAGATCAAGTCATGACAAGTTGGATTCGTTGCGTACGTGCCGGTGCCGTGATGCTGCTGTCGGTCGGTGGCATCGTGGTCCTGCTGATCCGGCTGGCCGGGGCAAGTGATTTCGTCGGCGTAGCTGACCCGGTGGAAACTGAATTGGAGTATGGCTATGGCGTGGGAGTACAGTGAGAAGACCAAGCAGCTCTTCATGGATGCGGTCCAAGGCAAGCCGGGAACACACCTCGGGGAGATCGAAAACCCGGACGGGCTCGGAGAGCACGGCTCGATCGCCTGCGGGGACGCAATGCGGTTCACCTTTCGCACCGAGCGGCACGGCACGAACCCCACGAAGGATGTGATCGTCGAAGCCAGGTACCTAACCTTTGGCTGCACATCGGCCATCGCCGCCTCCGAGGCGCTGTGTACCCTGATTGAGCAAGGGCGATACACGCCGATCGCGGCGCTGAAGATTCAAAACAAGGACATTGTAGAGTTTCTCGGGGGTCTGCCGGATCAGAAGATCCACTGCTCCGTCATGGGTGCCGAGGCCCTGGAAGCTGCGGTGTTTGACTGGGCGCAGAGACGGGGCGTAAACCTGGATCGCTTGGGCATAGACACCCACGCCGACGAGCAGGAAGAAGGTCGGATTGTCTGCAGCTGCTTTTCACTGAGTGAGCCTTACTTGCTGCGCAAAATCAAGGAGTTGAACCTCCGGACGATCCACGAGATCACCAACGCCATTAAGGCCGGCGGGGCCTGCATGTCCTGCCATCACGTTCCGGGCGGACTGCAGGATCTTCTCGATGAGATCTGGGGCGGTGATAGAGGGAAGCGGGCAACTCGACAGGAGACGCCGGCCTGGGCTGAAGCCGGGAAAGACCAGAAGCCGGCGCCGTCGCCTTACCAGTTCATAAAGAAAATCGAGAAGGCCATGGATGATTACATCCGTCCTATGCTTCAAAGAGACGGAGGCGACGTGGAAATTATCGATATCAAGGATACGTTCGTTTACTGCAGTCTCCGGGGCGCTTGTGCGGGGTGCGCCGGCGCAAGTCAGACGCTGAAAATGATGGTGGAGAAAACGCTGAAGGACATGGTCGACGAGCGCGTACGGATCATCGAGGTTTGACCTGGAGCAAGTGATGAGAATCATCTACGCCGACAACAACGCCACAACGAAGGTAGCGCCGGAAGTCTATGAAGCCATGATTCCTTTCCTCACCGACGACTACTTCAACCCAAGCTCGATGTACGACTCCGCACATACTTCAGCAGACGCCATCACCCAAGCTCGAGAGAACATTGCCGACCACCTTGGCGCGAGCGATCCGAAGCAGATCCTCTTCACGTCATGTGCCACCGAAAGCAACAACACGGCGATTATCGGCACCGCCAAGGCTAGGGCGGATCGGCGGCACATCATCACGACGTCCGTGGAACATCCGGCCGTGCTAGAGGTCTGCAAGGAACTCGAGCGCAGCGGCTACAGAGTGACCTTCCTGCCTGTCGACGGGGACGGCAATCTGGACATCCGAGAGTTCGTACGTGCGCTGAGCCCCGATACGCTCATAGTCACCGTCATGCACGCCAACAACGAGACGGGCGTTGTATTTCCCATTGAGAAACTCGCGCGGCTGACCAAGGAGACCGATCCTGCTATCGTCTTTCACACCGACGCGACGCAGTCTGTCGGCAAGATCCCGATCGACCTTGAGGGGGACTACCGGCATGTAGACCTTCTGTCTTTTTCCGGCCACAAGCTCCATGCCCCAAAGGGAATCGGAGCACTCTTCATCAGGCGGGGTACGCCGTGCCGGCCCTTCTTGATCGGTGGCCATCAGGAAGGGGGTCGGCGTGCGGGAACCGAGAATGTTGCGTACATCGTCGGGCTTGCGAAGGCACTGGCACTGGCGCTGGAGAACCGCGAGGAAGAAGAGACACTGATACGAGCGCTAAGGGACCGTTTGGAAACGACACTCGAGGAGTCCATTCCCTGCGTTCAGGTCAACGCCAAAGGCGCACCGCGATTGCCCAACACGCTGAACATCTCGTGCCACTACGTGGAAGGCGAGGGGATGCTCTATCAGTTGAGCGCTCACGGGATTTGCGCATCGAGCGGTTCGGCCTGCACATCCGGATCACTTGAACCATCGCACGTTCTAAGAGCCCTGGACGTTCCTTTCACCGCGGTTCATGGTTCTGTGCGTTTCAGCCTCAGCCGCTTCAACACCGAGGACGACATAGACTGGATCATCGAAGTGTTCCCCGGGATCGTAGCGAACCTCCGCAAGCTCTCGCCGTATTGGAACGACAAGAGCAACGCACCGCGTGCCGACGCCGAGAGTCTTTTTCAAAAGGCACGGTAGCCCTCCTTGGGTTCCGGTGCGCTCACAAGCGACCAAGCACTCGGTGTGAGATTGGGCCGAACGGAATGAAGTAACAGGAGTCTGGACCATGAAAGGTTGGATTCGTTGGCTGCGAACCGGCGCGGTGATTCTCATCTCCGTCGGTGGTATCCTCGCTCTGCTGATCTGGCTGGCGGGCGGGTTTCACGAGAAGATCCAGCCCGATCCCACAGAGGTTGGCGTGCTACCGCTGGGGCAGGCGCGGACGATGACCGTTGAGCCGGTGACGGTGCCGCTCGCGGAGGATGCGGTGGGGACCGTCCGGGCCGCTCACGAAACCGAGGTCGGCGCGAAGATCATGGCCCGGGTGCTGGCTGTTCACTTTCAGGCCGGTCAGCGCGTGGAGCAGGGTCGGGTGCTGGTCGAGTTGGAGAAGGGCGACTTGGCAGCCCGCGTGAGCCAGGCGCAGGCGGCTGTTGATGCCGCCAGGGCGGCACGCGATCAGGCCCAGACCGACTACGATCGCATCGTACGCTTGCGTGCCAAACACTCGGCGAGCGAACTCGAATTTACCACGGCCACCAACGAGCTCAACGCTGCCAAAGCCAATCATGAGCAGGCCCAAAGCGCGCTTCACGAGGCGGAAGCGGTCATCGGCTATGCCACGATCCGGTCGCCGCTTACCGGCGTCGTCATCGACAAAGCGGTTGATGTCGGGGACATGGTGCGGCCCGGCCAGACCGTGCTGCGGCTGTACGATCGGCTGCAATTGGTCGCGACGGTCCGCGAGTCGTTGGCTACGAGCCTGCGAGTCGGGCAACAACTGCCGGTAACGCTTGAGGCCCTGGATTTGCACTGCGAAGGCACGATCAGCGAGATCGTTCCCGAATCCGACGTGCTGAGCCGGGCGTTTTACGTCAAGGTAACCGGCCCCTGTCCACCGGGCGTGATCCCCGGCATGTTCGGGCGATTGCACATTCCACTCGGCGAGCGTCAGGAGTTGCGGATTCCGCATTCGGCAGTTCGGCGTGTCGGACAGATCGCCTTTGTCTACCGGGATGTCGACGGAAACCGCGCAGAGCGCACGTTTGTTCAATTGGCGGGCGAGCACGGCGATCAGGTTGCCATCGCCTCCGGCCTGTCGGCGGGGGACCGAATTGTCGTCGACCCGAGCGAGCTCTGAGGCATTCGCCGAACTGCGAACTGACGTGAGTACGTTGTCATGGATTCCAAGCTAAGCGCGTCTCAACCGCTGACCAGCCGGATCGTCGAGGTGTTCCTCAAAGGCAACCTGTCGGCGATGCTGGTCGTTCTTTCGTTGATCGCCGGCGCGGTGGCGTTGCTGGTTACGCCACGAGAGGAAGAGCCTCAAATCATCGTGCCGCTCGCAGACATCCATGTCTCCGTGCCCGGCGCCTCGGCGGAAGAGGTGGAGCGGCAGGTTTCACTGCGGCTGGAGAAGCTGCTCTATCAGATCGACGGCGTCGAGTACGTCTACTCCATGAGCCGTCCGCACGAGGCCGTCGTCACCGTCCGCTTCTACGTCGGCGAGGACCGTGAGGACAGCCTCGTCAAGATCTACAACAAACTCCACAGCAACGAAGATGCGATCCCGCCGCAGGTGGCCGGCTGGGTGGTCAAGCCGATCGAGATCGACGACGTACCCATCGTAGACATCACACTCTGGAGCGACCGGCACGACGACTTCGCGCTCCGCCGCCTGGCCGAGGAACTGGAAAGCAGAATCCAGTCCGTTCCTAACACCGGGCGGACACGCATCATAGGTGGCCGACCGCGGCAAGTTCGCATCGAGTTCGATGCTCAATTGCTGGCCAGTCGGCAGGTGAGCCCCGAGCAACTGGCAAACGCCCTGCGCGTGATGAACACGGTACTGCCCGCAGGCTACCTTGATGCAAACAACGAGTCGTTGCTTATCGAAGCGGGCGACGCTTTTGCCAACGCAGATGAGATTCTCAGGTTGGTGGTAGCCGCACCACGTGGCAACCCCGTGTATCTTGGCGATGTGGCCGAGGTTATCGACGGGCCCGCTGAGCCGCTAACCTACACCCGCATTGGTTTCGGGCCCGCCGCTGCGCATGACGAGACCATCCCTGCGGGGCTTACCGACCATAGGCGGGACTACCCGGCCGTTCACATCGCCGTGGCCAAGAAGAAGGGCGCCAATGCGGTCGCCGTGGCACGTGACGTCGAACATGAATGCAGAAAGCTGCGGGAAACGGTTCTGCCGACGGGCGTTTACACCAGAATCACGCGCAACTACGGCGAGACCGCAAATCAGAAGGTCAACGAACTGGTTGAGGGACTGGCCGTGGCCATCGTAATCGTCATCGCCCTCATTGCGTTGACGCTTGGCTGGCGGGAGGGACTGATCATCGCCACCGCCGTGCCGATCACGTTCGCGCTGACGCTACTTGTCAACTATCTCGCCGGCTACTCGATCAACCGTGTTACTCTGTTTGCCCTGATCCTCGCGCTGGGTCTGGTGGTGGACGATCCGATCGTGGACGTGGAGAACATCTACCGGCACCTGCGGCTTGGCCGACAGAAGCCGCTACAGGCTGTGCTCACTGCGGTAAACGAGGTGCGTCCGCCGATCATCCTGGCTACATTGGCGGTGATCATCAGCTTCGTCCCAATGTTCTTCATCACGGGCATGATGGGCCCCTACATGCGGCCGATGGCCCTCAACGTTCCGCTGGCCATGCTGATGAGCCTCGTGGTCGCGTTCACCATCACGCCCTGGATGACCTATCACATTCTGAAAGGAGAGCACAAGCCAAAGCCCGATTCGAAGATCGAGGAATCGGTGCCGGACATGGACGCGGTCGTGCGATCCTCGCTGATCTACCGCGTCTACCGAACGGCGCTGGAGCCGTTTCTTCGGAGCCGCCCTGCCCGGTGGACGTTGCTTGCGGTCATGGTGGTGCTCTTCGGCTTCAGCGGGTGGCTGGCCGCCAGCCGCCGGGTGCCGCTCAAGATGCTCCCATTCGACAACAAGGACGAGTTTCAGGTCGTCGTCGACATGCCCGAAGGCACCACCCTGGAGACCACCGAGTCCGTCACCACGGAACTGGCGTCCTACCTTCGCGGCGTGCCCGAGGTAACCGACGTTACCACGTTCGTCGGGACGTCGAGCCCGATGGACTTCAACGGTATGGTCCGCCACTATTACCTGCGTCGCGGGCCGAGCGTGGCTGACATCCGTGTGAACCTCGTGCCCAAACACGACCGTGTGCAGCAAAGCCACGGATTGACCCTGCGCCTGCGAAACGACTTGACGCAGATCGCCGCCCGCGGAGGCGCCAATATCAAGCTGGTGGAGATGCCACCCGGCCCGCCGGTCATCTCCACGATCACCGCTGAGGTTTACGGACAGCCCTATCACACGTATGAGGAGATCATCGAAGCGGCGCGACACGTCCGGGAGCGGTTGGAGGTCGAGCCGGCGGTGGTGGACGTGGACGACACGATCGAGGCCGATCAGACCCGGCTGCGATTCGTGCTCGACAAAGAGAAGGCGTCGCTCTCGGGCATCACGGGTGAGCAGGTCGCCGCGCTCATTCGGACCGCAATCGATGGCAGCCAGGTCTCGGTTCTTGAGGTTCCCGGTGAGGTGAACCCCCTGCCGATCGTCCTTCAGCTTCCCAAGAGTCGGCGAAGCCACGAAGAGAGCATCGAGAACCTCTATGTCCTGGGCGCTGGTGGTCGTCCCGTGCCGCTAGCGGAGATCGGGCATGTCGAGCGAGGCGTGTGGGACAAGACGATCTACCACAAGAACCTGCGGCGCGTCGTTTACGTCTTTGCCGAAACCGCGGGGCGCGCGCCAGCCGAAGCCATTCTTGACATCCAGACAGACCGAACCGAGCAAGCTCCGGCGACTGCGGCGCACATTGCCCCGTCCGCTCGACCGTTGCACGAGCGAACCTATTTGAACAACGGTGGAGGCGTGGCGTGGGCGATCCCGGCCGGGTTTGAAGTGGATTGGACCGGCGAGGGTGAATGGAATATCACGATTGACGTGATGCGCGACCTGGGGCTTGCATTTGCGGCCGCCTGCCTGGGCATCTATGTGCTGTTGGTGTATGAAACAAAGAGCTACCTCATGCCGCTGATCCTGATGATCTCGATTCCGTTGACGATCATCGGGATCATACCGGGCTTCTGGCTGCTCAACGCCTTGACTGCCGAGACAGTTGGTCCGTGGCAAAACCCAGTCTTCTTCACGGCCACGGCGATGATCGGGATGATCGCTCTATCGGGGATTGCCGTTCGCAATGCGATCTTGTTGATCGAGTTCGTTCACAAGGCCACGGACGCCGGGCAGTCGCTCAAAGAGGCATTGGTGGCCAGCGGCGCGGTGCGCTCGCGCCCGATCTTCTTGACCGCGAGCACAGCCATGCTCGCCGCCTGGCCGATCACGCTCGACCCGGTCTTCAGCGGTTTGGCCTGGGCACTGATCTTCGGCCTGTTCGTGTCAACCGTCTTCACACTGGTCGTCATTCCGGTAGTCTACTATATGAGTTACAACCCTCGGGTGACGTAACGCGCTGCAGGACGTCGCGCATGCGGAGAGACTGCGAATGTGCTCTGTGCAAAACGATGGGCTCTTCGGATCGTTCAGGCAAACTCCGCCGGGGCCAAGCCGTCCGCTACGTCTTGGAGCTTGGACAGCTCGCAGATGCGAATCCGCTGCTCGCGCGTTTCGATCAACCCGCACTCGACGAGACGGTGAAGCGTTCGGGAGAGTGTCTCGCTGGTCAGGTTCAGATGACTGGCCAAGTCCTTCTTGCGCACGGGAAGCGTGAACTCGCCCCGGCCGTCGGTGCTGTCCGACTGAATTAAGTGCCTCGCCACGCGGGCGGTCGCGTCTCGAAGAACAAGATCCTCTAACAAACCCACCAGGGTGTGAACCCACTTCGACATGCCGGTCATCATCTCGATGCAGAATGCGTGGTCATCGTTCACGATTTGACGGAACCCGATCTCGGGGATGAGTACGCACACGGAATCCTCGATGGCATCGGCAAAAGCCGGGCAATTGAACTGCCCGATGGCAGCCACCTCGGCAAACGTCGTGCCCGGATAGGCGAAGTGCAGGACATGCTCCTTGCCGCTGGGAGCGAGTTTGTAGACGCGGATCGCTCCCTTGCCGACCACGTAGATCCCCGGGCAGAGGTCGCCGTCGCGGAAGATCATCTGCCCCCGTTTGAAGCGGACGATTCTGGCTATCTTCGCGATCTTCTCGGAAGAAGCATCGCTCAGCCCGCAGAACAGGCCGCAGTTCCGGATGATCGTGACCGCGTCGCTTTCCATTTCGGCCTCGAAAAAAAGTGCCAAAAAATCTCTGGGCTTGACGCAGATCAAGGCAGCAAACCCGGCGATATTCGATGATCCAGTATGTCAAAGGTGCCGCATGTCGGCAACCTATAGCAGATTCCATTATTGTGCAGCGGTTGACCCCCCTGTATCCCCCCTTGGTAAGGGGGGAAGGAAAAGGGGCATCGCCGCACGTTTTCGGGAAACGCTCTAGCCTGCGGGAAACTGGGGTAAAGGGACATGATTCGCGAAATCGTTTCGATTGACGAAGACCTCTGCAACGGCTGCGGCGAGTGCGTACCTTCCTGTGCGGAGGGGGCTATCCAGATTATCGACGGCAAAGCCAGGCTCATCTCCGACACCTTGTGTGACGGTCTCGGAGCGTGCCTGGGGCACTGCCCGCAGGGTGCGATCAAGGTGGAGCGTCGCGAGGCGACCGCGTTCGACGAAGCGGCGGCACAGCGGCATGTGGCCGGCCTCAAAGCGTCTGCTGGCGAGCCCCGGCCCGGCAACGGAAGACCAGCCTCGATATCCAGGGCGAAGGAACCATCCGGTCCGGCTCCCTCCGGTTGTCCGTCGAGTCGGTTTGCCCAGTTTGAGCGATCCGCGTCCATGCCTACTGGCGAACAAGCCGCCGGTGCTACACCTTGCTGCGATGCGCGAGGTATGTCCCATGCATCCGAACTCGTCCACTGGCCCGTGCAGCTACGGTTGCTTCCTCCCAACGCACCCGTGCTGCACGGTGCCCGCCTCCTTGTCGCGGCGGATTGCGTGCCGGTGGCCTATGCCGGATTTCATTCCGAGTTGTTGCGGGATCATGTCGTTGTGATCGCCTGTCCCAAGCTCGACGATCCGAGCGGATACGTCGAGAGGCTTGCCGTGATGATTCGCTCCAACGACCTGGCCGAGATTACCGTGGCCCGGATGGAAGTTCCCTGTTGCGGCGGCATCCTCAACATGGTGCTTCAGGCTCGCCAGCTTGCAGAAAGTGATGTGCCAGTCTACGATATCTTGATCAGCATTCGTGGTGAAGTCATAGAGCGGTGCCAGATTTCCACTGAATCGAAGGTTTCATGCAACGGCCATGCGACCTGTTGCCCAAACACGAGGAGTTAACACATGTTCTGTTACCAATGTCAAGAAACCGCCAAGAACACCGGCTGCACTATCAAGGGCGTGTGCGGCAAACCGGAAGAAACCGCTAATCTTCAGGACCTTTTGATCCATGTGCTAAAAGGCATCGCAGTTTATGGTGAACGTCTCAAGGACGCCGGATGGTCAGACAAAGAGACCGGTCGGCGTGTGACCCAAGGCCTGTTTGCAACGATTACGAACGCCAACTGGGACGACGATCGCTTTGTCACGATGATCAAAGACGCACTAAAACACCGGGACCAACTGCGGGACAGGTTCCTGGCCGCCTACAAGGAAAAGAGTGGCCGGGAGTTTGACGAGCCGCTGCCTGATGCCGCTACTTGGTCTTCCGATGATGCAGCCGTATTTGCGGAAAAGGCCAAGTCCGTCGGTATCTTGGCCACTGAAAACGAAGATGTCCGCTCCCTACGGGAGCTTTTGATCATCGGGCTAAAAGGGACTGCCGCCTATGCGGACCATGCTGCGATCCTGGGGTCTGAGAAGGATGAAATCTACGATTTCATGATGGAGGCTCTGGCGTCCACAACGAAGGAACTGTCGGTGGACGAAATGATCGGGCTGGTCATGAAGGCCGGAGAAACCGCGGTCAGCACCATGGCCCTGCTGGACGAGGCCCACACGTCGGCATACGGCCATCCCAAAATAACCGAAGTGAGTATCGGTGTTCGCAACACCCCGGGAATACTGATCAGCGGCCATGATCTAAAGGACATGGAAGAGCTGCTGCTGCAAACCCAAGGTACAGGCGTGGATGTGTACACCCACGGCGAGATGCTCCCAGCCCACTATTATCCGGCCTTCAAGAAGTACGATCATCTTGTCGGCAACTACGGCGGCTCCTGGTGGCACCAGAACACGGAGTTCGAGTCCTTCAACGGTCCGATTCTCTTGACCACGAATTGTCTGGTTCCGTTGAAAAAAAGCAACACCTATCTGGACCGGCTCTTTACGACCGGCCTGGTCGGTTACGTCGGCGCCAAGCATGTTCCCGACAGGCCCGAGAACGGAGCCAAAGATTTCACCGAAATGATCGAGCTGGCCAAGAAATGCCCACCGCCGACCGAAATAGAAACCGGCAGGATTGTCGGCGGATTTGCCCACAATCAGGTTTTGGCCCTGGCCGACAAAGTCGTTGAGGCGGTCAAATCCGGAGCGATCAAGCGCTTCATCGTCATGGCTGGCTGTGACGGACGCCACAAGACCAGGGACTACTATACGGAAGTAGCCCGGAACCTGCCGAAAGATACGGTGATCCTCACGGCGGGGTGCGCGAAGTATCGCTACAACAAACTCGACCTCGGCGACATCGGCGGCATCCCCCGTGTGCTGGATGCGGGCCAGTGCAACGATTCGTATTCACTGGCGGTGATCGCGCTGAAATTGAAAGAGGTCTTTGGCGTGGAAGACATCAACGAGCTGCCGATCTCATATGACATTGCCTGGTACGAACAGAAGGCGGTGGCGGTCCTGTTGGCGCTCCTTCACCTCGGGGTCAAGGGCCTTCGGCTCGGTCCCACCCTGCCGGGTTTCCTTTCTCCGACGGTGGCCAATGTCCTGGTGGAGAAGTTCGGCATGAAACCCGTCGGCACGGTTCAGGAGGATATTGATGCTATGATGGCCGGCAGGTAGTGCAAGACGCGAAAAGGACACGCGTCTCTTCCGGCGGCCCCGGCGTTCGTCACCCCGAACGTCTTCAAGGTGCTCCAGGAAAAGCACGACCTCAAGCTGACCAACAACTCCGACCCACTGGCGGATCTGAACGCGTCCATCGGGAACGCTGCGGCTGCGAAATAGGAGTGATAAAGGGAGGAGTGCTGGTCGTGCTGGGCTACCCGCTCGGAGAGCGTCGGGGCCGTGGGACGGGGGGCGATTTCCCCCGTGCGTCTACCGATGTTCACTTCCTGGCTGGTTCCTGACAAATGGGTGTCAGTCGATGTCTATGCATGTTATCGGATGTCACCCTGGATGTGCGTAAACCGCTGTAAACACAGTGTTTCGGCGGTTCGCGGATCGCGGCGCGGGTGTTCGATTCCCCCCGTCTCCATTACCCCGAAACCGGGCTGACAGGCCCTAAATCTGGGTTTTGACGAAGCTTTCGTCGGGCTGGACCTGACCACTCAAGACCGCTCAAGACCACCAAAAACCGCGTTTGCTGGGTACCCCGCGCCTTCTTCACGCGCGAGCCCATGAACGCGGTCCAGCTTGGGAATCGGTGGTGAGGGCACGTCAACCAACTATCTGGAGAGCATTTACGAACTCGACGACTCGAGCTTGGTGTCCTGCTTGGTGTCGCTCCGACGCTACCCTGAATTGATCCACTTGGTGGACACCTGGGACGCGCTGCCCTCCACCATACGAGCCGGCATTGTGGCAGCGGCGAAAGCTGCTGCCGGTGAGAAGCTATGATACGGCGCCGTCCTCACCGACCGTTACGGTCGCGGCGGCAGTTGCTGATTCAGCCAAGGTGTAGGGTCTTGTGGCGATGACGTCAAAATGTCAATTAGCCGAGTGATATCGTTCCCGTTGGGCACCCCGCTACGATTCATGTCTGTTTGGTACGGCTCACAACTAACCTGCTGATTCAAGCAGTCAATGAGGTCAGAGATGTCACCACCGGTGCTTACCCTGCTTTGGTTTACGTCGCCGGGGAGAAAGCCTATATCTATCATCCACGGATCATCAGTATGGTGATAGGTTATCGTCGTCCACTCTCCTGCCGTGATGGGTCTGCCGAGATCGAGGCGAATCCGGTTATCTCCGAGCTGTTTCAATCCTTGGACGTGCGGTGGCCTTCTCACTCCGGTTTCCCCTATGGTAAAGCACTCAGCCACCACTCCCTCGGTATCGTCAAAGGTCATCGTCACCGACTGTGTCCCGGTCAATATATCGGGTTTCCCGAACTCGTGCTCCTCGCGCGCATCGATACTGCCGTCCTCTGGGACGCTTCCCAACAACGATGCCGTGCAGCAAGAGCCGCCCGTCGTGGTGATGGAAAGCGACCAACGCACTAGCGTTCCTGCCTTTCGACGGTTCGCGTCTGCGATTTTCAGCGTCCATGGGCCCGCCGTGTCAAGACCGTCGAACGCGCTCAGTGATTCAAGGGGTTGGAAATGAACCGTCGACGGAGCGTGGCAGAAGTAGGGCCTGCCTTCATCGTTGAAAAACGCGTCAAGATCGTCAACACTGCCGCATTGCCGATCCCAGAGCCGAATCGACGCTCCGTCATGCTCCAGATGCACGATCAGATCGCCACTCCAGGGATGCTCGACAAAAAGTCCAACGTCGACATCCTGCACCTCTCCACAGTTAGACACAATGAGTGCGTCCGCCACGCCTTCCGGTGAATTGTCTGGAATCGGGACATTCAACTCACCGGAGGAGGCATGGATGACATGGCCCTCGCATTCGTCCGGTATCATATTGCCGTTTTCATCCAGACTCCGGCCGGACGCGATATCACACACATCTGCCGTCTGGTTACCGTTGCAGTCCGGCCCGGCCGTGGACCAGAAAGTGTACGCCGATCCGGATTCATCTCCCTTATCGTCGTCACGCCACGCTCCAACCAGTGCGTAGCCCCCGCTGATCCCGGCGGAATAGCCGAAGTGATCGTCGGCTTCAGGGTCGCCGGCAAGCAGCGTTCTTACGAAAACCCAGTCGTCACCGATACGGTTGAACAGATAGGTTGATCCGCCTCTACGCGAATCACTGTTATCGCCCACGAGAATGTAATCGCCGCTGATTGACACCGATTGGCCGAAGCCGCCACCCCCCCCGGTATTCGGCAGCAGTTTCGCCACTTGACTCCAATTGCCCCCGTCACGATGGTAGACGTATGCCGCTCCCGACCCGCTCCCAGTCCCTATGTTGCCAGGATCACCTACGACAAGCCAATCTCCGTCAACGGCAACTGAATTGCCCAAGGTCTCTGATCTGTCACTCGCAACGAGCTTGGCTTCCTCGATCCATTCTCCTCCTTTCAAGCGAAAGATATAGGCAGCCCCCGGATCATTCTTGAGGTGTTGCGTAGCACCCACTACCGCAAAGTCGCCGTTGAACGCAACGGAAGCGCCGAAAACGTCGTCAGGCGATAGGTCTCCCGCGATCAGCTTGGCTTCCTGAATCCAGCGACGGCCCTCCTGTTTGAAAACATACGCCGCCCCTGCATTCTTCCCCGCGTCATCATCACCCCTGGCGCCGACAATCGCCCACTTGCCGTGTGTCGCTACTGCGGTGCCGAACTTGTCAAACGCCTCACCATCGCCGGCATGAAGCGTTGCTTCCAGGTTCCAGCGCGTACCGTCGAATACAAAAACGTATGCTGCCCCTGCGTCCTTCTTGCCGTCACTGTCTGCATACAGTGCGCCCACCAGTGCGACATGCCCGAAGATCGCGACCGAGTGCCCAAACCCGTCCGCCACCCGCGCGTGCGGCGCGACTAACTTTGACTCCAATCCCCATTCAGCCCCTTCCCGGCGTATAATGTAGGCTGCCCCTGCGTCGAGCGCCGCCGAATCATGTCCGATGGCCCCCACAATTGCGACATCTGTGCTGAGCGCGCACGCAATTCCGAAGTAATCGTCTTCGGCGCCGTCGGGAGGCACGATCTTGGATAGCTGACACTGCGCCCACGCTAGACGGTCAGTTGGCGACAAAACAGTCCCTGCGACGATTGCCATGTAAGCCAGGGTAGGAAAGCTACGCATCTGAAAACCTCCTCATTCCCAATTCCGGCGATACTCTCACGACGTTTGCCGGCTTCGCCCCGCCATGTGCGAGGCACAACGATGACCGGGGTCACATAGCTCGAGAACGACTCAAGATACCCGCTCTCTGCGCCGAGGGTCCCGAACAGCGCACATCACAATACAATGGTAACGAACGGCGTCTCCGTTTTCAACCTCGGCTCACATGACCGTCTCGTTCCACAGGAGGCGGCACTCAGATTGGTCGTCGGCGATAGCCGGACCTGTTCGATTCCACGTACATCGATACTGTGCTCGGCAACGCAGCATCCAACGGCACGGATGCCGGGGCACTCGTCTGTTGGGGGCTCGCTCGGCTCAATGCCCTACACGCTCGCCCGCCGCCGGGCGTTCTACATCGACGACAGACCCGTTCGGAGCATCACCGCCGACTTCGGTGTTACCGAAGAGGCAATCGAAGGTCGGTTGCGACGAGCCCGCCTTGCATTGAAGAAGCTCCTCGTGTCCCACGTGGGCACGAAGGGTGAAACGACATGAATACCATCCATCGTCCAGATCTAGACCCGTTTTCTACAGTTGCCTTGGGTCCGTGACAGTTTAGGCGGCCTTTTGGTAGGCCGGTTTCGTGTTCCAATAGCGGGCCCATCGATCGTCCTGAGAGAGCCATAAGGCCCGTAGCGACAGGATCGACTCCACGCCTGGGATA
>Ga0114922_10000743_pt1 | contig 31388 bp, 36 predicted proteins | sample AartaG_FD_100975 | JGI IMG/M metagenome (GOLD analysis project Ga0114922, IMG submission 100975) | Deep subsurface microbial communities from Aarhus Bay to uncover new lineages of life (NeLLi) - Aarhus_00045 metaG | ecosystem: Environmental > Aquatic > Marine > Oceanic > Sediment | place... | reverse complement strand
TTTTAGTAACTCTTTCTTGATAGTTGATTTCATCTAAAAGAGTTAAGGCATTACTAAAAGTACAAGTACTCCAGGTGGTATAGGGGTGAAATCCATACCACTCGTCAATCAATACTCCCTGTGCTCCTTCAAATATCAATTCAGTTTCACTTGCTAATTCTTTGAGATAATCCCCACTCACAATTGGAAAGGGTGCGGAACTACTACTTAAGTCCTCTGTCAATTCATTCAAGTATTGATTATCTACTACAAAATCCTTTTCAAACAGATCTCTTTTAGTAGCGTATATATCACCAAGTTTTTCTCTCAATACATTGATGTTTCTAAGATCTTTTGCTCTAATTGCTAACCCTTTAAGACTATCTGAAACAGCTTCGCCTATACCAAGTCCACAACTACCGTGTTTATTTTCTCCTCTTTGAATTTCACGTGAGCGATTTGCCATTTTATGAAAAGGGGTAACAACTAAAGCATCCTCATCAACTGTCAATCTAGAATAAAGATCCATCCCGGTCAAATTTTTAAACGCTGTTGCTTCGTTTTTCATTGCCAAGGGATCCATTATCATAAATCTAGAAAGGTGAGTGCGCACATTTTTAATAAAAGATCCACTGCCAAATTGAGAAAAAACGTGATGTTTTCCTTCTGGTGTTACTACATTGTGTGCTGCCTGGCAACCTCCATTAAAACGAATAATTGTTTTTGGAATTGTGGGGTTTAACCGGGAAAGGTAATCTACAACAGAACCTTTCCCGGCATCCCCAAACCCTAAGTCAACAACTATATTTGCTTTCTTTCTCATGTTATTATACTCTTGTCATTGGTTCATCAGTGCCTGAATGACCAGCAGGAAGTCCTCCATCTGCTGTATGAGAAGGTGGAATAGCACTCACTACTGGAACAATGGCTTTCTTAATTTTATCTTGATCAGCCATTTCAATACCCAAAGTTGAAACGACTTCATCTATTTCCTTGGAGGACTCCAAAGCAAAGATCAAACTGGCAATGATTTCACAAACCAGTGAAGAGTCTTCTACTTTGACAAACCTTTCTCCTAGGACATTTTTCCAATCTTCGTGGACATCAGTGCTATGTGGATAACTTCCATCCATAGCAAATAGATGGAATAGTTCCCACTTCTCTTGGGCCTCACGAATCAAGGACTCTACCGATTCTTCTTCAGACGCTTCAATTCCAAATATAGTACTAACCTCATCTGATCTGAGAGAAGGCCAAAAGGACTCATCACCCATTGTAAACAGGTACCCTTTCTTTCCCCTCTTTTCAAATGAGTCTGTCTCCGTATGCCTGGCAGCAAATCGGTAAGCAAGTCCATAAGATTCTTTTATTTGACCACCGCCACCACCCTCCAGGATAATATTTCTCAGTTGCTCGTCGAAACGATTATCAGACTCGAACTGACCAATCTGAAAGGGATAATTGTCCGCATACCAATCCCCAATAGCACCAACAAGAACCTGAGGATGTTCAACACCAGCCTTATCAATAATAATGTCCATAAGGTTGGGTAGTTTTTCTTGTAATACTTGTGGAATCCTCCCCATAGAACCAGTTACATCAAAAATCATCATAACCGGTAAAGATTCAGGATGCTCGTCGCTATCCCTACTTTCTCTGATATGGTTTCTCATTTTTGTCGGGTCAAGATCTTCGTGAACTCCTCTGGCCCTTCCTGCCCTTACATCAGCATGATATCCAAAGTGAGCTTTTCCAGATTTCACCCTTGACCTTGTTGCTCTAGTATAACGATCTGAACTCCAACTTCCTCCACCCATAACCATTCCCTCCTTTATGGCATTTTGAATTTTCTGTACTTTTTCCCCCACTCGTTTCTAATAACATAGGTAAACTCACTAAGAGTTTTTACAGCATCAGGACGTTTTGAAGGAGAAAGGTCAATACTCTTTAGCAAAACTTTTCTCACAGACTCCGGATACTTATTCTTACCAAATAATGAGACCATCATTTGGCCTGCCATAAAAACGTCCGTCTTTTCGTCCAATCTCTTTTTATCAAATACTTCCGGGGGATAGTTGTCTTTCCATTTGCTAATTATTAAAGAAAGTTTTTCTCCTTCCTTAATAGAATGTCCCCAACCAATATGTAAAGGGTCATGACTGTGTACATTTACCAGAAGGTGGTCTGGAATAATGGAGGTATGAACAACCTCTAACTCTTTAGCCAAAACCACTTGACCCATAATCCTCCGGCCAATCCAAGCAGCATCTCTTGGATCTAAACCATCTGGATATGCATTTAAAATATCTGTAATAGAAACATACCCCTCTACATAAGGCATTACTAAGACCTGATACCTCCTTCCATTATCTGTGATGAAAAACGAATCAATAATCCCTGGTATATATTTATCTTTATTCTTTCTCACAAAAATTCTTTCTTTCTCCAACCAGGGGTTATAACTTGGTTTTGATGAGATTTTAATTAACACATTCTCATCTTTGGAATTTCTTGCTTTATAGAGTAGTGAAAAATCTCCTTTCTTATAAGAATCTTCATCACACTGATAAGTTTCATGTTTTGATCGAAGAGCAAAAGTTTTCTTAAATGGTTCCTCATATATTCCTTCGCATATAGCAACTTCGGCCGCTTCTCTCATAGATAATAGTTTTTTGAACACCTCGCTAGATCTACCTTCAAGATCATTCGGAACGGCATCAGGATGAACCATCTTAGCTAAATAAGCAAACTTCTGCCTTAATTCTTTCAGTCTACCAACTGGACTTGTAGTAGACAAAGGTCCAAATATCATTACAAAATTCGTAGCAGTTAATAGTTGAGATTCAATTTTTTCTATAGCACTTATATCATTCATATTTGTAAACCTTTCATTCACATATTCGCTAAGTATTAACTTGAGGGGTGAGGCGGGAGTCGAACCCGCAACGGCCAAAGTCAATTGGCCACGTGACACCTAATTTGCCACGTACGTCTGCCACTATTTTAATGTTCCGTCACTCACCCCATTCTCCTCTAAGTGCTCTTTGTATCTTTGCTCTTGAGTTGTCAAGTCTGAACTTGATTACATCGCTAAGTACATTTAACTCCTGTGCTCTATCTATTAAAGTACTAATACACTCCTCCACCTTTAGTAAATCTTTACGGGCCTCCTCAACACTCATTGCACCTAAAAGCCACTTTTTTTCAGTTTTCACAATTTCATCAACAATTACAGTTATCTCTTTAGAAAATCTTCGTAGACTCATTTCACGGAAGTCATATACTTTCGCCATTCTTATTCATCCTCCTTTAGGTAACTCAGTGCTAAGTCTGCATTGCAATGGAGGCACGATTCTGTTCCCCCTATTAAAATATCTGCAAAACACTCTTCATTATTGATAACTTCCTCTAGCACAAGTCTAATTTGATCAACTCCCTTTTTAGAAATTGTCATTGAACCTTTCTTTAATGTTGACACATTACCACCCTTTCGTGAAACTCGTGCGTTTCAAATCGTCGGAGAGGGGTTTTACTTTTTTCTTAGGTCTGCTTCCAGTCGTGCCTATACCGGGTGCTCTCCCTATTGTAAAGTGTTCTCTGTTATGTTCATTTATTTCAATTCCAGCATAGAAACCACACTTACCACAGGAAATAGCATTATGTGGCTCTTGATAAACCCGTAGTGGTTCACCACACTCGGGACAGACCCTCAGTACGTAACATCTATAATCATAGGGAAGATCTTCCCACAGCTTCTCTAGATCAGTAGCAATTTCTAAACCAGTTTTTCTGTGTTTCATTCTTTCGAAACTCCAATCACATTAAAGTATGCATCTAACAACTTAACTGATTCGGAAACGTCATCTTCATCTTCTTTTGGTTTGATAAACTCTGACTCAATCGTCTCGTTGATATATCTGTTTTTCAAATCTATACAATCCGATTTTGTTGTCAGAAATTCTGCCAAATTAAGCGGTCCGTCATGTGCAATTAGACATGCAGTTTCCATTTCTCCACATCTCTGACCGCCCCTGTGCTTTCTACCTCCTAGTGGTTGAAGGGTTTTCTTTGCGTATGATCCAATTCCCCTTGCTGCAAGTCTTGTCTCAGCTATATGAACCATCTTAAAGAAATAGATATAACCAACAGCAATTTTATTTAGAAGATTTTCTTTAGAGATGGGATCATAAATACTATACTCAAATTGAGTTCCCGTTCTCTTCATTGCTTCTTTGACCATATCCATTGAAACAGACTCAAATGGGGGTTGAATCAATGACAACTTATCAATAAATTCTTTGTCAATTGTTTTGGGAAGTTGCTCTTCAAACTGCTTATAATACCAGCTGTCTTCGGTATTATCCACAGTTTTAACATAACGAAGCAACGCTTTTTTAATGTCTTTCTGACTCATCTCCTTGTCAATCATTTTGATTAGTTTTGCTTTTAAGTCTATAAAGGACATTGTTAAATGTAACTCAAATAACTGACCAATGTTCATTCTCGAGATTATCCCTAAAGGATTTATGCAAATATCAACATTCCTTCCGTCCGGAAGTTGAGGCATTTTCTCATGCGGAACTATCCTAGAGATAACTCCCTTATTACCATGCCTATTTGCAATTTTATCTCCGGCCTGTATTGGTCTAAGGTAGACACCAAACATCTCAATGCGAACTCCATTAACTGGTTCACCCTTAACTTTGTACCGACCAATGTGAGAGAATTTACTTAAATTTCGATCTCGAATAAACTGTTTTGCTTCTACAGTTGGAAGATGATCAAATATAACCTTTTGAAATTCATTTTCCTTCTGCTTTTGATCTTCTAATTTCTTTTCAATCCAGTCTCTATATTCAGGTATCTCCTTATTCCACACATTCGCATATACACTTATGTCAGTTATTCGAACCTTCTTTCTAGTTGTAAGAGGCATTTGTTCTTCAAAAACGGAGTAAAAGTCTAAACCAGATGTTACTTCTTTCATTGTTGCATATGGTTGACCAGGATCTATGTCTTCCATTATATCAGGTAATGGTTTATAATCATTATTAGACAAACTCAAAAGAACTTTATTTGGTGGAACCGTAAATGATAGATCTCGATAGTGAATAGAAGTAAAAATTCGCTCTTTAACTAATCGGTCAGATATAACTATTCCATCTTCATAATTATGACCATAGTATGTCATGACAGCAGTTAACAAATTTCTTCCGAAGTTTATTTCTCCGTCAGTGACAAAACCACTTTCAGCCAGAATTTCTCCAGCCCCAAACTTATCTCCAACCTTAACATAAACTTTCATAATATCCATATTCTCAACATATATCTTTCGATACGAAATATCAAAAATATCAGTTTCATTATCATCATATTTGACGACTAAGAATTTACCATCCTGGTGTACTACTTCTCCGCTCTTTTTTGCTCTCTTAACAAATTGAGTGAAGTCAGTATATAGACCTTCACAACCAGATTGAATTATGGGTTTATCAAAATTCCTCAGCATTATTGACTGTCTCATCTGAGATGCAGACATTTGCAATCTCGTCTGATCATTATGCTCAAGAAATGGAACCATAGAAACAGGAATAGAAATAACTTGTTTATCCAGAATCTCCTCAGAAAATCTCAAATTACTATCTAATTTCACATTTGGAATCAAGTTCTGAATAACTCCACAATTATCTCTATCCGGTGTATCAACTGGACATATTCTCCCAAACATACTGGGGCAAATGTCTCTCAAATGCTCAGGAACATTCTCACGATTAAAACCTCCAGGTCCAATCAGACTTACTCTTGATAACCTGGTCAATTCTTCAACTGGATTAATCGCAAAATCAAATTGAACAATGTCAGACACATTACACTCAGAGAGGATCTGAGATGAGTTTATATTAAACTTCGGTTGACGCGTTGTCCTATTTGACATACATAAATCAAAGACAGCCTTTGAAACCTTTGATAAAATCATATATTCTGCACATCTAACTCTCTTATTTCTAAAGTCAGTATCATCATATACTTTACCAGCAATGGCCTCATATAACTCTTCTAATATAGATCCAGTCGAAAAGTATTCAGCTGACATTACATCAGTTTTAAGAATTAAATCAAGGGCATATATAAGATCTTCTCCCTTTGACTTTACATTATATTGAGAGTAGTGTCTCCCAATCTCATTCATAAAATCATCTTGTGTCCAATCTCTTGAGTTATCATAGTAGACTTTCAAGTCTAGCATCAGCTTATCAAGCGCAGTATTTCCACTTACTGTCAAATCAGATAAACCAAATCGTGTATTCAGTTCTTCCAATCCATAGTAAGCAAACATAATTAAAGCAAATGAGACTTTCTTACCAAGAATACTCAATTTTATGTGTGGTTGCTGCCTTTCCTCAAAGACCATTATTGAAGCAACATTCGTTCTTAACTTAATTGATTTTCCTCTTGTAACAATGGGGATATCAAAAAGTTGGAATTGTGGAATCTTTTTCCTACCTTTTATCATTATGTAATTATGATCAATGAGTTTTGGTATTGCCATACTCAGGTCAATCTCAGAATTGCCCTTTTGTAACTTAATAACTAAATTCTGTTTTAGGGTTTTGAACAACTCTCCTGAGGTAAACTTTGATTCTTTGATACAAAAATCAGTTACTTCAAATCCTAGTTCCTCAGCAGGTTTCAGTATTTCCCTTACCTTCTCAGTCAATGAGGAAAGTTCATTTTTCCGAATTAGAAAAATATTGCTCTCCTCATTAACCTTGAAGTGCGGATTGAGTATGTTCAACTTGTCCTCCCGTCTTGTTGACAATCCATCTTACAAAACTCATTACATCTTTATCTGTAAGATCAGCCATGTAATTGTTGTTAACTTTTTTTGATAACCATGTGTAATGACCATGACCTTTTAGTAAATGAAAGTTCAATCTTATAAATCTTAGTAACCTCCTCCTAGTAAATTGTCTCGTTTGACAAGATACGTCAAATGAATGTAGAAGTCCTTCCACTTTCACTATAACTCCTTTCCACATAGAATCTTGTCCATAACTCCGTAGTATCTTCCTGGTTGTAAAATTCCCTTCAAAATATGCTGCTTTGGTCTTGAAAATGCTAAACCCAATAACCAACTCTCATAACTTGGCACTTTCTGTACTGAGTGATACTCTGGACTTAACTTTTCTCGTCCTTCTAATAGTCTCCACTTTCTTGTGCCTTTCCACATTAATTGAGAAACCACACATTCAAAATGAATATGATGGATGCTCCGATTTGTATTGTAGACATCAAAGAGGTCAGAGACAATACTTGTGTGACCCTTCTTATCAAACTTATGTAGCAATTTAGATGCTGTTGCGAGGTCGCCAATAATATCCATCTGCCTTACTGCTTCATCATCTTCTGGTTCTCCCTCTTTCACATGAGCAACTCCAGATGTATGAAAAGTCCTTAAGACAAGTTGGGTATTACATTCTCCTAGACTTTGTGCAGCAATAACTCCAACGAACCTACTATCTAAAACTTTATACAAGTCTCCGTAGCATATTCTACATAATTTTGGAGTTTTGCAAAATATTGGACTTCTGATATTAATTACTTTATCAACAAAAGATAAATGATTCTCATTAGTTATTTTATCTAGATTTCCATTATTATCATAATACCTGTTAATCATCATCCTTGCCTTTCTATCACTCTTCACGTGGACTTCAAGAAGATCAGTTGTTCCACAATCTTCATGATCTCCAATTTGAAGATTAGCACAAGCAAAGATTAACTTCCTTGATAAATAACCAGATGCACCGGTATTAAGTGCAACATCCAAAAGTCCTTTTCTACAACCATATGTGGAGTTGAAAAACTCCTCACGAGTCAAACCTTCTAAAAGACTATGTTTGATTGGTGTTGGAAGAATTTGACCTCTGAAGTTGGAGATAAATCCTCGGGTCAATATTATCTGCCCAACCTGATCCCAACTTCCTCTTGCTCCAGACTCAATCATATATGAATACTTAAAACTGTCCCGAAGCGCCTTTGTGGTTTTTTCACTAGAGATCATTTCAATCTGATGTCTCATACTTTGATCCGAGTATATCTCATCTTTTATCTTGGACAAATCTCCATCAAATGAGTCAAGAGACATGGTCGCCCCAAATAAAGTTGAGTATTTAAAACCAATAAACTTTATCTTATCTAGAACTTCCTTAATAACTTCCACAGTATATCTATTTTTAATATTATTGAGTATGATCATCAACTTTCTCTTTCTAACTACTTCATTAATCAGAGGATAGTCCTCCGGCAGACATTCATTAAATATCTTTACTCCTTCACTAACTTGTTCTCCCTTGAACTCAACTTTATTTGATAATTCAGAAAAACTATCATTTGTCAGGGCAAATACTCCAAGAATTATGTCTTGACTTGGAGTTGTTGCTAAACTCTCATTCGCTGGATTACTCAAATTTTTCGTTATGAAAAATTTTTCTCTCACCTCACTCTTTGATTCTTCAGAAATTGGAATATAGACTGCCATCTGATCTCCATCAAAATCAGCGTTGAAACCGGGACATGCTAATGGATGGATCTTAATGACATTATCTAGAGATACTTTAATGTTAAAACCAACCATACTCAATCGGTGTAAAGATGGTTGTCTGTTTAGTAAACAAACTTCATCCTCAGCAATTTCTTCACAAACTCGATAGAGCACTGGAGATCTCATTTCTATACAATCATCAACAAAGTCAATAGCATCATTCAATAATTTGAATCTACCAATCTCTATAAGTTTCTTGGATATTTGTAGTTTGAACAACTCGAGAAACATCAGGTAAGGCAAAACACACTCATCTAAGTTCAACACAGGGTCAGGAATTATCACAGCTCGACCAGAAAAATCAATTCTCTTACCTAAGATATTTCCCCTAATCAGACCTTCCTTCTTTGCTAATTTAGAAATGATATGTGAGTACAATTCGTTTACATCTTTCTGAATTTGGGTAAAGTAGCTATAGAAAAGCTTCTTATCCCTATGTATGTCAACTATTGTATCTCTCATAATTTCTTTCTTTGTAAGTATCTGAATATAGTATCTATTTATTTGATCAACCACTTGGTTGTTTCTTTCAATATTTTTCGCAGCTGGTCTAAGGTCGGGGGGCAACACAAGGACACTATGTATAAACAATTTGTCTAAATTATCTCTAATCACTTTCCATTCAAGAATACCATCCTCAACAAACATATGGGAAAGATCGCCTATAAGTTTGTCGATTGCTTCAATTTTCTCAAATTTCTCTGCACCAGATGGAATCGCTGAACTATCAGTAGTAACCCCATATTCATCTTCACGTACAAACAAAATACTTTGTTCGTTTCTCATTAAATCATCTAGAAGTCCTTTTACTTTTGAACCTCCAATATCAGCTACCAACTCATAGAAAATTGGATTCACAACTGGGAAAGGGAGGATTATTCTGGCAAACTTCCTCCTTCTTTCATCACTATTAACAATATCAACTTCACATATGGCACAAGTTCCACCAGCACCAGAAATTCCATAATACGTACCACACTGACAAGTAAAATTCCTAACTGGACCGAAGATCTGCTCAGAGAACAGTCCTTTTGGATGGAACTTCTTTTTCGCCATCATCTTTATTGAGGTAACCTCTTTTAGCCCCTCAGAAAATACGTTAATGTCAAGAAGACTTGGCATTATTACTCCTCCCAGCTGAAGTCTAGCCATGGTTTGAAGTAGCAGTCATCAAGGTAAAAATTACACATTACCATTTCAATAAATTTTCTTAGACTATCATCATACTTTTGCTTCTTAATTTGCTCATCCAAACAAAACTCTCCAGTATCAGGTTCAGCATTTGGATGCTTGGCATTAATAATTACCTTGTCAATATAACCATCTACAAGGTATATCTTATAGTTGGTTATCATATACTCTTTGTTTACCTTAGATATAGGAAATGTGTCTCCTTTATAAAAAAATCTTTCGGGGAAAAGGTGTGTGTTGAAATTTAATATTCTCATCACGCACCGCCAGTTACAAACAATAACTGAATGTGATCACCTTCAACTCGAATTACAAAACTCCTTTCAAATGGATAGAGATTCATTACTGATTTTAAACTAGAGACTACTGCCTGAGGAGTATTCAATTGACCTCTAGGAACAATCTTACAACCAACATGTCTCTCTTTCTCACCTAAGCAAACCTTAACATCCTTCTTTTGATTTACTTCCATAATTGGGCGAAAACTCTGTTCTAGTTTTAGCAGTCTAGAATCATCTACACCAGGTTCATAAACTAAATCTGTATCTTTACTCTGATCTAGAATCTCTCTACGAATCTCTCTCGCATGATGATCTAAACTTATCTCATATATTTCCTGTTCAGCTACCCACTGATTAATAATACTATTACTATCAATTAAGATAGCAAGCTGTAATGCGGCATTTTTAATATCAGTTTTCTTTAAAGGTAGGTTATATCTGCCGTCGTAATTAAAAGGGTAGGTTATATTTTTTCGACAATCAATGATAAGATATCGGCCAGAAATAGATGCTCGAACATCTATTATTTCGCCTCGATCATAGACATAGTCTCTACAATCTATGACTAAGTCACAGGTAGGAAGTTCAGTCTTTCCTTCTATAAATTTCTCTCTGGATATTGCAATTGTAATATCTTCATTGAGAGACTTCAAGAGATTATACATGGCATTTACTTTTAAATCTCCAACGTCTCCTCTTGTGTAAATTGAATTCCTAGTATTTTTCTCTTGTACAATGTCGGGGTCAATCAAAATTAATTCTTTTAGACTATCAGTACTAGCTAAACTTTCCGCTAGATAGCCACCCAAAGATCCAACTCCAAGGATTGCGATTCTTTGTTTCACGCTCGATCCTTTATTGTTTGTTCTTGAATTAGAGAATAGTGACCGAGATCAATAAATGATCCCGGTCACCGTTTATCCCAAACCACGTTTGAGGTCAAATATCTCATGGACTGTTTCTATTAATTGCCTAGTTTCTATACGAAACGTCTGAGCACGACCATACTGTTCCGGATCAAGGTTCTTTATGTAATGGTGAAACAAATTTGGTCGTCCAACTTCATCATAGCACATATTCAAATGCTCGACTAGTCGTGTTGCTGCCGCCTCATAATGCTCAATGAGGAGTTCTGTTTTGTTAATGGTCTCCAACATTGATGAAAGATGCATCAACTTTTTAGAATCTAAATTCTCGGCAACTTTAATATTGTTCTCACGCCTGATTCTGTCGAGTTCAACTTGCTTAAGCATGTATAATTTAATTTCCTCACCTTTTTCATTTCTAACAAGGTAATAATCGTCATATTTCTTAATAAGTTCTAGATTCACGACTTTTTCTCCATGAGGCCAGAAGGGCAACACACGTACATTCTTTAGTAATAGCGTATCGACCCATTGCAGTGGCGTGGGCCACATGACCTACGCCACCACAATAGATACAACTTTTTATCCCTTCCGACCTGCTGCCTTTAGGAACTCCAGGTTGTCCCCATCTTTCAGCACATAGCTGCCATCAACAGTCTTTCCGTTGACAACACCTTGGGCCATTCGGTCGATGTTCAAGACTTCCCGGAGAAACTCAGACACAGCACCAACTGTCTTGCCGCATACATTGAAGTCACCTGCAGCAGCCCCACAAGACACCCGGATAGTTGTGGTCGTCTTGTCACCCATCTTGGCACTGGGCTTGGTAAGAACACTCTGTAGGCTGAACTCTGCCTGTTTGACTGTGTCGTCTTTCTTTGCAGGAGCAGCCTTAGGTTTAGCTTTAGCTGCCTCAGATGCCGCTGCCGGACCCTGCTTCTCCATAATGAGGTCAATAACAAGGGGCTTGGCCTTCTTTGAGTAACCAACACAACCCAAATTTTTGGCCATAGCACGAAGTTCCTTAACCGTCTTTTCTTCCAGTTGCTCTCTTGTGAATCCTCTTGCCATTTCCGATCTCCTTTAAGAATCTAAGGGTTTTCTGGATTTCGAGTCTGCTTTCATTGATAGGACATCGAAGTACACTTCAGAGTAACTGGGGCTATCCTTCACAACAGTATTATAGAATGCAAAACACATATACGTTGCAACTCCAAGGTTTGTGAAGAATAACTGGGGTTCGGATTGTGCTAATTCCTCGCAAGTCATCTCACCCGGTGTCCTGTCCTTCGGATGTTCAATTTCCGGGTGGTAATCACTCAATGACGGGGTTAAACTTTTTCCCTCCCTTCTGACAAAGATTTGAACGTTGCCATCAGTGAACTCATTTCCTCCTGATATTACAACAACGTCACTGAGTGTTTTGGTAAAATCTGAGATTATTTTTCTCGTCTTATGATTATCTACGCATACGAAGACTATGTCTCCCGATTTGATAAGCGTACCTACATTACGGGAATCAACATACTCACCAAATGCACTGTAATTTAATTCACTGTACTTCTCTTGAAACTCGGAGGCCTTTACTAGTGACTTCTTGCCTCCAGCAATTGCAAATTCTTGTCTGTCTCTGTTCTTTGGTTCAAAGGTATCTCCATCTATAAAAGTAATCCTGGCAATGACTCCATTGCCGTAATTCAGAAATCTAGAAAGTTTGTCTGCCAGGATTGTGCCGACTCCACCTAAGCCGATGACTTTAATTAACATCTCAGTCATCATTACTCCTCTTCTTTTTCACTAGTTTCAATTAGGAGGAGCTCTTGCTGGTAGAACCCTTCCTGCCCAGTAAAGAAGCCACCGCCACCTTCATCCGGTTCAAGACCGTCGAGAGGATCGTAGTTTTCGGGATCAATGACGAGTCCGTGGCGTCTGTACCAATGTGGGAGCCAGGATCCTTGGGGCATTTCGCCGGAGCCGACAGGGGATTGAACCCTACCTCGTTGAGCATGTGGCAACCCTACATAATAAACTGTAGGAGTTTTTCTTTCAACAAAGTCCATCCACGTACGCTCAAAGGGAACACTCTCAACGTAAAACCCCGACTGCTTCTTAACTTCTTTATCGTAAACTTTCACTCCCTCTACCATTTTGAAAGTAGGACGAAACATCTGTTGAACATAGTTGGTGTATTCAACGCTTTCTACTCCCTCAACATACTCGTGGGTATCAACTAGAAAGCGCTTACCATTTACCACAACTGATGTTGAAATAGTGTGAAGGTCTTTACTGAGATCTCCGACAGTTATATGTAAACCATCAAAGTGCTTCTCATCTGTGTGATCTGTAGAGGAATGAAAAGCTCCGAATCCAGCATGACTATGAATAGTACACATAAGAATGTACCCCTGTTCTTGCCAGGGTAAAGTTTTTTCATAGTCAACAGAACCTCCAGTAACTTCTTGAAAAGGTATTTGGGTCTTATAATGTTTTTTATTTTCATTGAAGTGAAGTAAAGCAACTGCTTCAGATTTATGCTCCTCGTAAACTTCTCTAAAGAAATTAACAATCTCGGCAAAATCATTTTTTGGAATCCTCGGTATGTCTAGTGTTGCATACGAAACCACATGATTCAAATGAGGTATTCTAGTTGCTGGAACTAGAGCATCCAAGATTCCCAATTTCTTTCTAATGAAAACACCGTTCCCTGCGACTACATAAAAAACGTCGTCGTCAGGTACTTCCTGATTTCCGTCAGCTACGAAGACGTTGAACATGCGCACCTCCAGTCCGCCTGCATTCTCAAACCCTTTCTGTCTGGAACCTCTATATAACCACCATGCATATTAGGATAGACCCACTTGAGTTGAAACCTTTCAAGCTGTCGTTGGGTAAAACGAGGTGTAAGTAAACCCCATCTTAGAACTCTATCATCTGGATATATAGATCCAGTTGTTATGTACTTAGACATGTGGGTCGTTGGAAACTTTCGTATTCTCCCATGAGGATCCTTAAACATCATGTATGGAGCCCATCTGGTAGAATATGAATATAAATTAAGGTCTCCCATTTGCATTGCAATCCTAAGTGCTGGTGACGCAACTTGTACTCGACTCCACAAGCGAGAGGATGGAGACAGATATGAGAATTTGGAAAGATAATCCTCATGTGCCCAAATGGTACAACGATTCGAACACAACATAAGTGGAACACCAGTTCCAGTATCAGTTATAAAACCAATGATTTGATTCACATCTTTCTTAGGAAATTTACTAATTCCCGCAACATTGGCCTTTAACTTTGTTCCCGCTCTTAAACCGTTATACTCTTCTACAATTTTCCTAATCTTTCCAGGATACACTCGAGCACGAGATAGATCAGCATAATCCATAGTCTTTATGTCGCCTTCGCTACTTTGTGCAGTTATTCTGATAACATCATTCTCATCACGACTTATGCCTATTATCTCCCTTATTACAGTCATGTCCTCGGGGATGTTCCAATCTACAAAAACCACTTTATCCCCAACTTTAAAGTTTAAGTCAATATCATAACTTGGAAGATTGAACTCTCCGTTTGTCAAAAGGTGCTCCAAAGCAAGATCTCTATCATAACTAAATCTTAGAGCTGCTTCAGCACTAACACCATCATACATCATGCCAGTACCCTTCATTATCCTGTGGTGACCATTACTAGATGTAAATATCTTAGGTCCGATTCGAAAAACAGGATAATGGACAGAAGTATCCTCTTCCATTAACTTATAGTTAGTTTCGAGAGTCTCGTAGGATTCCCTCACTTCATAACCAGAATCGTCATCTCTGAAGTGTACGCGCAACATCCCTTCATTGGTAACATCAATTCCTATAAGTTTGGTAGGACGTCCTACATAGATAAGAACGTCAGACTCTCGACGCACCAAAGTATACTCGCTGCCAATCTCCAAGTCTATGCCATATAGTGTTACCTTCTGATCAAATATCTGCAAGTCTAGAGCATCGGCAAAGTAGTAGTCTGTTCCAAGTTTAACCTCGGTGCTTTCATCTAGAGCAATTCTAATTTCATTTACCTTACGGTAACTTTTAAATGGTTGTCTTAACTCGACAACATCTCCAGGTTTTATAGTAACTCCATTCTTCAATTCGAGCGACTCTATGATATTTACTTTAATTAACTTCTTGGTTAAATCATCCCTAAATTTCTCAGTCAATAGCTTTTCAGTCAACTCCTCATTATCATCTACAAGCACAAGCGCTTGTGGGGGATAGCCAATCATACCTTTAAATCCACTGACCCAATATTCTTTATTATCAATGTCAATCTTATCGCCCAAAGAGAGCACTGTATTACCCAATATTATGTGCTCACATGGATCAAGATAAACTTGTCTATCATCTGTTCTAACGGGTTCAGTGAATAATTCAGTAAGGTTATAGAAAGTGTAACTCTTTGGTTTCATCCTTCTAGAACCTGCTATCCTATTGATTTCCTCTTTAAGGTTTCTTTTGTGGGCTTTCCATTTCACATTGAACACAAACATCGGATCTCGATGTGTGTAATATTGCCAGGTTAGAAAATCGGACACTTCTCCAACATCTTCATAGTTTCTATATGCCTGAATATAATCTGAATTGAAACTATTATTCCAAAATCTATTGAGAGCTCCAATACAGGTTTCTGAGATGCTGTTACCATGAGCCGAACCTTCTCCCAAACACACGTTATAACTACCGTCAATATTCAACAAGTTTGGAAGAAATAGATAATCTGATGGACTAGTTATCGGATGTAGCCGATAGAATATTCTAAGTCCATATAGCTCATGATGCATGGTAATATTCATTATGTAAACGACATATGGAAAACCCAATATAATTCTAAAGGGTCTAGGTCCTCGATACATCTTCAACAATTTCTGAGTATAACCATAGTGTTTCAATTTTCCAGTCTTCCTCAACTTTTCAATATTATGCTCCAAATCCATATCCAGCTGAATTGTCCTAGAGCAGGGAGGGTCTTCAATAACTACGACCCTCCCTCCACTATTCATAGGTTGATTGAATCGACAATTCTGAGGAAGAATTTCATCCGGCCGGCGATTAGCCAATCTAGTCATTAATCGAGTAATTAAGTCGCTTGTAACTAACATCCTTTGTCTTATCTTGGGAGTTGATTCGTCTTCTTTACCAATTTCATAATCAGACGAACAGAGACTGGAAAACTTCTCGCTTATGATTATCTCACTTCTTTCACGCTTCATCGCCTACTCCCTCCTCAGAGACTAGACAGATTGAGACTGAACGGTCTGAGGTTCAGCCGACTCTTCCTCTTGGGCAGGTTCACTTGCCTCTGGTTGCACAGTTTCTGGCGTGGGTGCCTCTGGAGTTTCTTCAGCTTCCTGAGTAGTCTCCTCAGTAACCTCACTGAGATCCTGCCAACCTTCAGTTCCACTACCTGCAGCAGGTTCGCTTCCAGGAGTTTCAGATTCTGCTGGTGGTTGCACAGTCTCTGGTTGTGCCTGACCCTGTTCGGCCATAACCACTTCGACCGGACGACCCTCATTGAAGGCTACCATGTAATTAACCATGTCTCCCTTCGGGCGGCCGATAACTCCTTTGACGTCGTGGTCACGGCAAAGTTGGTTCAAATCAACAATCGTCTTGCCTTCCAGATTTTCTCGTCTCAAGTCCTCGGATACCATACCTCAATCTCCCTTCATGTGTTTATAAGTTTCTGCAAAGTGTAGAAGAATTTTTTCAGCCTTCTCCTCCTTTAATTCAACTGCTTTAATTCTCCTAGCTGGTTTATCCACCGAGGAAGGTGGTCCTTTCACCCAAATACTCATTATATACTGTTCCTTCGCTTCTCTTTCAAGAGCAACGTAGGCAGTTTCCCCTTGGCTTCTACCTGGTACTTCTAGACAGAGAAAGATGTTTGGGCCTTTGGGTAAATCATCCAATTTCTGTATATTATCTTTTTCTTCTTCAAAAATTACATCACACAGCTGCTTGACTTGTTCATCTAATTCAGCTGATGCAACTTTTTCCAAAAGTTCATTTAGGATAGACATTTCCCTTTCCTTTTTCAAAAGTAGATACACAACCTTGTACACATTTAAGAATGTGGTCCAGGAATTCTTGTTTATCCTGACCTTTTATCTCTCTGTTTACTGACTCTGCCTGAACACAACTGTAGATACTACCAACAAAGTTTAACATTGTCTCATCATATTCTTCAGCTTCAGGCACCATAACAGCTTGGCCGCCCTGTATATCTATCATCGAAAATGATTCTTCAACATTCTTGAATGAAAGTTTACTTACTCTCAAATTACAATTCTGGGTCTTTAACCATAACCTCCCTTCATCAGGTGCAACTTCCAACGTACCCATTACGAAGTTCTTCTGGATCCTCATTATCCCTCTACTTTCTTATAGTATATTGTTTATCAGGGGTCTTAAGCCACTCAGTTCTGTCAAAAGGGACACTTCTCCAGTCATTCTTGTCAAGATCATACACATGGATAATCTTGTGTTGATCTATCAGTTTGAGGATCTTTGCAAGATTCACATCTTTTGGATGCCTCTCCTCTGGAATTTTACCAAAATTGAGAGTACATCTCATTATTCTTTCTTCATTGTTCTTTTTTCTGAACTTTATGGTAACCTCATCTTCAGCTTTGATTCTCTCAAGAAACTCAACTGCGGTCTTGATTACATCATCTGCCATTCACGTACCTCCTCCAAAATACTTCTCAAAGAGTTGGCCCAATTCTGCAAGGAAGTTAATATTCATTGTAGTACTCTCGACACTAATTTTGATCGTAGAGTCCTTAACATAAGGATAAATTTTTTCAACCAGTTCCTGTGTTGGAATGCTAAATTCCTTTGTTTCACTTGTAACTTCCACATCTGAAGTTTCTGACAAATGTTCTCCTTTTTTATCCCTATACCAAACAGTAAACTTCCCATTATCTGTAGGCCTTATGTGTTTCTGGTAAATTAGATATTTGATAATTGTGTTAATTCTTCCTCTGGAACTGGGTTTCAGCCCAGTTCTGCAAACATAATCCACAATGGTATTTCTATCAAACTTTCCTGTCAATCCATACTTCTTAAATAAACCTTCTTTGGTCTCCAAACCACGTTCATCCATTGATTTTGGAGTTGCCCTCTTTACCATCTGCCCTCCTTTCCTTGTGGACTAAATCATCAAAGAGTTTTGGATTCTTTGACAACAATTTGGACATGATCATACAAGTCCAATTACACTTCCGACAGAAATTTTTCTTATCCTTTGTGAGCATTTTCTTCAACACAGGATTAAGACGTCCATCCTTACTTATGTAATTGATTGCTTTTATTGACGGAGTTGACTTGCCCCTGATCCTAAGGCATAGTCTAACTGATCCATCTGCATCAATTGTTAAGTTATGTACATCTTTTTCAATTTCACAATCTAACTCTGCCGGAAGTATGTTTACTATCTCAGGGAGGAGGACCGAGGCCATATGAACATCTAGTTTGTCGTCAATGATTCGGTTGAAAGCATCCAGAAGTACATTGTCTTTCTGCACTAGCAGAGTCTCATCCGTAATATGAGCAAAGTCATAATACGGAGATTTTGAGATATCAATGACCGTAATATCGCTGCTTATTCCCAATTTAGACAGTTCGTCAACTAATTGATAGAGATAACCAATTGTTTTACTATCAACGGTTATCTCGGCAACAATATCTTTTATACATTCTCGATATTTCTTCAACCGTTCAAGACCCTTGATGCTCTTTTTGACCCGGTCCGATTCCTCCTCCGCTGAGAAGATGATTGGATCAATTGAGGATGTTAGTCCAGTAATATAATCAGTTTCAGCTATCAATCTCTCTAACATTGGCTGAACTTCATCACTATTGTTAGTTATGATAGTGTAGTTAATGTCATTGTCATTACAATAGTTTACAATCTCCGGTAGATCCTTTCTTAGTAAGGGTTCGCCTCCATAAAGGATGTGGAAGCAATTTGGATTATGTGCATGAAGTCGGCCCAGACATTCAAGCACATAATCCGTTGACATCTCCATCTTGAAATAATGTTTCAAGGGTGGATAGTCGTTCTTTGGCCTTGTTTTATAATCTCTTGCAATCCTGCAGTAATCACAGGAGAGATTACACCTCCTTGTCAAGAGCCAACTTACAATTTGAATCTGGTCTTTCAAGATCTCTCCCTTCTTGTGTCCATGTCGTTAATTAAGGCAAGCTCCTTTGCATCACACATACTTGAACAGTTTGGTTGTACTATACAATTTTCACATGGACCTATATTACCCATAACCGTTACAACCTTCGATGGTTCATCAGATATTTCCTTTAATCTTCCAACCATATTCATACTATTGATAAAACCATCAGATACTACCAGGGTGTGATACTTGATCTCGGGATCGGGTATCTCGGCCCATCGACGTACACCTTTGGTTTTTTTGGACATCTCTTTCTTTTGTGTGCCCATGTATTTGTACCTTTCACTTTTCTCTTATTTCCTGATGCCGTCTTAACCCGAAAACCACAGAATGGACATGTCGCCATAAACCCCCCTTTCTACAGAAATCTCAAATTTTCATCTGCATCAATTTGATCAATATGTCTGTGACTAATAATAAATATACTCTTGTCTTCGCCTATAAGTGAACGAAGTAACTTTGATACATATGATATATTTTCATCGTCGAGTGCATCAAATATCTCGTCAAATAATATAATGTTAAATTGCATATCATGGATGCGATTCTGTAGATCACCAAGGGTTAGAATGGTAGCGATATCTACAAGTCTTGTCTGACCTCCTGAAAATTGAACTCGTGAATTTGCCTTGGTTTTGGTATCAAGAACATTCACTGAAATTTTATCTCTCATCTCTCCAGCTTTTGTAGCTTTCAACGTATCAAATGACACGATATATCTTCCACCTGCAATTCTCTCCAAGTAATATGATATCCTCCTATTCATAAATGGAATTGATTCATCAATTAGCATACTTGGAATACCAGCAGACGAGAAAGCTCCTTTCCAAAACTCGAGGACTTTTATTTCATTCTTCTCGATCTCTAAGTCTTTCTTGAGAGTTTCAACTGCTCCAATGAGCACTTCCTCTTTTTGAATTGCTTCTCTCAAGTGGATCTCGTCATACTCTTTTTCTTCAATTGACTTGATCGCTTCTTCAATTGATTTTAACTCTGACTTCAGACCTGCAAGATCTTTCTCAAGGGTTATGCGATCATCAAGTTTCTCTTGAAGAACTCGTCCCGTCTGCCTTAAATTCTCCCTCTCCAGGTCTAAAAACTTTCTCTTTTTCTCAGACTCCTCTCGAATATCATCAATTGCCTTGACTGTTAACTCATTTATTTGCTCTGTAAGTTCCTCAAGTTTCTTATCAATTCCTTTAATCATCTCTGTGCTGGCATTTCGATGAGACTCTGCATCCCCGCTTGCTTTTGCCTGTACCTGTGCGAGTTCAGATTGTTGTTTCTCAGCTTCTCCTAATAGTTTATGAACTTCTTTATCTATTTCGGCATTCTCTTGCCGAAGCTGTTCGATTTTTACATTTATTTCATCCAGATGCTTATTAAGACTTGCGACAGTTGGTTCATCAATTTCTTGCTTGCAAGTTGGACAGACTGATACCTTTCCATCTAATATGGCATCACTAAACTCTTTCGTCTGTTCAAGCATTACATGGATTCTATCACCATTAGTGACTGACTTCAGTCTCATCTGGGATTGCTGATTTTTGATCTCATTAATACTTAACAGCAATTCTTTGTCTTCTTCATGAAGCAACTTGTCAACTTTATAAATAGCATCTGCAAGGTCCTCATGTACCTTTCGCTTCGTGTTGTCAGCAGCGGTATTCATCTCTGAAAGTTTCAATGCTGCCTTTGAATTTACTTCATTAATGTTTGCTTCTATGTCTGAAGCAATTGAAGACAGCTTTGAATATGCCTCATTGATTTTCTCAGAGTTCTTACTCATTTCCGACTCAAGGTCTAAGTCCATATACTCCTTGATAGAGACCTCTAGGGTATTTATGTCTTCTTGTCTCTTCCTATAACGAGTATTTTGAAATTCAAGTTCAACTTGCTTTTGATCATAGAACTTTCTTTTCTCAAGTTCAAAATGAGCGATCAGAGATTTTGTTTCCACAATCAAAATCTCTTGAGTTTTTATATCATTTTCAATTGAAAGTATACCTTTCTCAACTTCATTAAGGATCTCAGTAGATACCTTTGAATATGTGACATAATCATCTAATGTTAATATCTTCCTAAATATTTCCTTTTGCTGAGAGTCAGTTAGGTCAGTAAAGAAGTTCTTAACCTTTTGGCCAAACAATAGGGTATTCATAAATAGCTTCTCAGGAGTAATGAGTCGCTCAATTATTGGTTTGACCTCCCTATGACCTTTTCCAATGTCAACGAATTTCCCGTTTCTCTTCTCTTTCAAGATGACGGTACTTCCGACTTTGGTATACTTATGATAACGCTCAGCCCGGAATTCAACATTGTCAATATCAAAATCAACCCATGTCTTACAATTCTTACCAACGGTTGTGTTTACTACATCATCTGCTCTCGAATCCTTCGTTGTAACTCCATAGAATGTAAACGGAATTATATCGAATAGGGTCGACTTGCCGACTCCGTTGGGACCGCTTATAAGAACGAGTTGACTTTCTTTAAATTCGATCTCAACTGGTTCAATATAACAACAAAAGTTCTCGGCTCCAGCTTTCTTGAATTTAACTTTTCTCACAATCCTCCCCTTAAAGACCAATGCTGTCTGTGTCTTCCCTCACTTTTCTGAGTGTGGGTAATATCCATTTGTCGCCCGATTGTGATTCTCTTGCATCCAACGTCCTTGCAATCGCTCTGATTCTCGATTGGCCGTTATAATGCTGCATTTCATCCAAAGCGGACCACATCAAATGAATGAGATTTGCCCTTGGTAATTTAAGTAGAAAATCATAAAGTTTATCATCCATAATTCCTCCATTTAACTTTTCTTATCATACTCCCATAGTACTCGACCGAATAAGTCTACTAGCCATATTGACGCGTGTTGTTCGATTCCATCAAATGAATCAGCATCAAAATACGCTAAGAGCGACTCCATCAATGTTGGATATCCAGATCTTATCAATATTCCAGCAATCGCAGTCATGGCATCCTGTTCTTTAAGTGTGCGATCTTCCTCAACAGGACCTCCAGCAAGAGTCGTCAGTAGATCCAAGAGATCTTTTATTGTAGCATTAGCTGGGTTGTACAGGTTTGCCTTTTTCTTTGTTTTACTCATTGTGTATCCTTTGCCGCCCTTTCGACAATCTGGAGGCCAACCTCTAAATACTTTGGTTGATCTTCTGGTTTAATTCCTTTTATGTTCAAGTATTTTGAAAACTTTTCATCTAGAGACATGCTAGACTCAATGCCTCTATCTGTAATATCTTTTTCAGCCTTGTCAATGATAAGAAATTCCTCAGTAATATGTTCAATATCAACTCCCAAATCGTCACGAAATATTCTAACCTCATGACCTATCGCTTGAAATTTCTTTGCCTTGTCTATTATCTCCTCTCGATTTTCATTTGTTATCTTAAATTCATGATGTTGTTTATAACCAACGGTTGGCACAGATTCAATTGTCTCAGCCTCAGTGTCAACAATTAGAAATCTTTTCTCTTCGTGCTTCTCACCCCAATCTAATTGAATTGGTGACCCAGCATAATATATTTCAATTTCATTAGCAATCATTTCCTGTGGCAAATGATAATGACCAAGAAGGACATACTTATATTTCCCAACTAGATCTCTAATACCCATCTTCGAAACTATACTAACTCCAGAATTTAGTACAGCCTCATTCAATCCAAAATGGGAAACAAGAAATTTACAGGAGTTCTTCTTGATAGTTTCTGCCATATCATATGCATATGGAATGAAGGCAACATCATTGTATTCAAAATAATCTCTTAAGTTACGACTGATTAGCACAACATTGTCACACGCAACCAGACCTCTTAGTGCCGATACAGCATCTTGTCCTTTTCCAGATAGGTCGTGATTGCCGTCTATCAAATAGAACTCTATGTCTGAAAACGCATTGAAAATATCCATCAAGAGTGATTGAGCAAGAGCGTAAATGATTGATTTTCCATGAAGAATATCTCCAGCAACAACAACTCTATCAACTTTCTGTTCCCTACAATGAAACAACATTGATTCAATGCAACCTTTCAGTGCCATCAATCTTTCAGGTAGACCTTTAATCAATCTATCTTGTGTATAACCAGCAAAATGCCAATCTGCTGATAATGCAAATTTCATAATTCGTCTCCAGGTTCCTTGAATGATGCATCTCCAGGAATTTCATCTCCAGGTTCCATGAATGATGCATCTCCAGGAATTTCATCTCCAGGTTCCATTGCATAACCTCTGTCGGCCATTCTCCTATCGTGATCCAACTTATCAAACCTTCTTAATTCACCCTTCACTTCTCCTAACAACACATCTCTTGAAGGCAAGTTTAATCGTTGAAACTCAACACTCTTTTCTAAAAGAGTCTCCAATACACATAAATGACTATAATCTATAAATTCTTCAGTTGATAACTTCATATTCATCCTTTCACTTAGCGAATCCTACTGCAAATGTACCAATCAATATAAGTACATAAACAGTAACCAGGCAATTTCTTAAGAAAGATTTTATCATTTTCAAATTATTAGTATAGATATCAAGTTTATAACAACTTCTCGAACATACTACTTTAACTATACACGGTTTACATGGATTTCGTAACATCATCACTCACCTCGAATTATTTCAATTACCGCTTGCTCGTCTATTCCAATTATTCGTCCATCAGAATATGCAATAAGATATTCTACTTCCCATTGCTTTTCCCGATAATATCTCAACCGACCGTAATATGTTTCTCGTATGTCTTTAACTCCTATATCAATCATGTCTACGACTACAGGTTTGCTCTTCTCATCTACTTCTCTCACAACTCTTCCACACATCTGTTCAACATTCTTTATTGGACTTGTCATAATTAGGCAGTCCTTTTTGGGAATATCAACTCCATCTCTTATTTTACCTGGAGTTGCAAATGTTACTTGATGCTTCAACTCCTCATTTGTTGCACTCCCAACAAACTTTGATTTACTAGGAACCTTCAACCATTTAAAAAGTTCCTCAATCATCTTAATTCTTTCGGAGACAAATATAACTTCTCTACCATTGGCGGAAAACTTTGTAAGGAGACCTTTACATAGAGACATAAACACTTCAGATTTCTTTAATTGACTTAAATATCTTGACCTCTGAAATTTGCCGTCCCAGTAAATATACTTGTAGCTCCTGTTCAACATTCCTGAATCAAACAACAGAACTGTAACCTTTGCATCCATGATAGATGCTTCACCCTCAGGAACATATGTATCGCCCAAGTGATAATTGATAACATCTCCATTACCATCATACCTATATGGAGTCGCACTCAAACCATAAGTCAGCCTAGATGGCATGTGTAAAGAGCACTCTGAAAATCTTGGAGCTCCAACAGAAGTATGTACCTCATCAGCGATAAACATTCCAATGTTTGCTTGATTTAATGCCACCAGAAAGTTATATCTATTTCTCTTTAATATTGATACTATCGTCTGGTCAGTTGTAATTATTAATGGTTTCTTGAGAGCGTGAATGAAATTAGACGATGTTAGTCTTACAACATTATTTTTATTTATATTTGTATGCTCTAGTGCACGTTCTGCCCACTGATCAACAAGAGTATCCCTGTGAACTAGAACTAGTGTTTTCTTTTTCTTGGCGGCAATCACATATAGGGCAACTACAGTCTTCCCAGACCCAGGTGGTGCTTGAATTGTTGCATTATTGCAACTAAGCATGTGATTAGCCATATTTTCTTGTAACTCATCTCGAAACTTTATGTTATGATCTATCTTAATATCTTCACCCACATGACTGTGGTCTTCAATATGACAGTCTGAAATATACTCACGTATCGGGAAGAACCTAGGAACTGTCAAAAACTTCTCAGACTCCAAGAAGAACCTGTGAACTATAAACAGAGCTTCTTGATGATAGTCCATCGACCTCCTTGTTAATGAGGCTCTCATTTTCAAATAAAACGCATCGTTCTCATAGGTCCTTGGTATTGCAATACCTGCTCTCTTTTTTAAAGTATACATTACGATTCATACTCTGCCATGGAGTCATCGTTTTCCCAGATCCTTACTCTTTTCACATGAACAGGTTTAGAACGTGCTTGAAATTTCTCTCTTAACGCAAAGTGCAAATCTTGGCACATTCTCTCAGCAGTCGGATCATCATGAGTCAAAATAATCCTCATCCCCTGCTCTCTCATAAAATCAATCAATTCCTTATCATCTGAATTAAGAAATAGACAGTGATCCCAATCTTCAATAATTTCCATAACCGCTCCCTTCAACTCGGTGAAATCCATTATCATTCCATCTGAATTAAGAGATCGGCTAGAAATAGTAACTTGAATTCTCAAATTGTGACCATGAAAATTCTTACAGAGACCTGGATGTTTGCTCAAACGATGACCACATGAAACTCTAAAGGTTTTCGTTATAGAAAACATTTCTTCTCCCTCCCTAACGGTTCAAGCATAAGTTTCTCTTCAAGATTGCCATCCGCTGGATATATATCGCCATAGGGCGGATTACATAAATTTCTTTCCTCCCAACGTCTCGATATACTGCTCCGATTTGGGTTTGGAAATTCGAGTCTTATATGTACCTCGACTCCAATTTTAGCGTATTCTTCTCTAATATAGCTAGTAAGTATATGGACATTTCGCTCAGCAATTTGACGCATCACATCTAAGTCGGGCGGATTGTTCTTTGGAATAATATTGTCCACAAATGGAACTCTCCCAGTCGAATTACAATTTATACATGGGGCATAGACATCAATTTTTTTGTAAGTTATACCCTGACCATTACAACTGAGGCAATCTTCATTGTAGTCTTCTGCCCTGCGAAGGAGATCTGGTAACGCTTTTACTAATCTAGATAGTTTACTTTTTTTGTCTTCCATTCATGACCTCCACATACTGATCTAGTGAAAATTGAAAGGCATTATCTAAATTTGCCTTCAAATTCTTAACCTCCTGATTTATCCCATCTATATCAATGGATAGACTCAAGAGTTTATTAATTCTATACTTTGCGAAAAGACCAGTAACCATACTATTACTTAAACCAGTCCTTTTGCAAATATCATTAATTACTAGTTTAACATCCTTTATTTCTTCTTTCAGATGCTCAGATAAAATTGGTCTGATAGCTTGAAGTACCAAATACTCCTTCCTTATGTTTTGATAACGAGATATCTCAGACTCCAACATTGCTACATTTGAATTAAGAAACATCTTATAACTACCTAGCAATAACTCATCAACCGATGCTACCCTAACTTGTCTGTTGGAATCAACGACAATCATTTCAAATGGGATATTACCTGTAAGTGCTTTGTCTAACTTTTTTACGAACTTATTGTATATTGCATCTTTATTTCTCTGCTTCAAAACTTTGAATACAATATATGTTTCTTCTGTTGAGAGATCTTGAAAACCAATATCATTATTCTCTCTCTCCTTTGCAAATTTATTGAGTAGAGACTCAAACTTTCTGCCTGGAGGCCACGACCTTAAAATAACCGAATGGTCCTTCGGATGTGCTATGCTAACTCCTTTGACAGAAATAGAAGCCTTTCCGGTTAATAATAGACTCTCAATTTCTTTGTCTGAAGAAACAATTGCACAATCTGATATTGGTCTAATAATTGGTTTCGTCTTCCTTTGACCAAGGAGAAATAATAATCTCTTATATAGATCTTCAATTTTAAAACATGGGATAAATGTTTTATAACCAAAACCTATACCTTGAGTATATTCTTCTCCAAGTAAACAGAGAGGGAACATTGTTGGAAGAAATAATGGTTCTTTCTCATCCAATTCCCCTAATTGCCAGGGAACATATTTGATCAGCTTGAAGGCAAGGCTCTTAGTAGTTTTTGATAATCTGCAACCAGTGTATCTCATGGCAGCAGGTGGGGTCGGTTCAACCCCTATATTGGCCCCAAAACTACCCTGCCCATTTAAGAAACCTTGCCTAACAAGCTGAACAATCGTGCCATATGACGTTCCGTGAGGATGATAGTGACCGAGACAATGACCATCAACTCTAGCACTCTTGACAAATCTTTCACTTGCAATTTGATATGCTGATAAAAGTACTCTTCTCTCAACAGGTTTTAACCCATCTAAATCTAAAGGAAACGCCCGAAAGGCATTCACATATTTACCATATGATCTATAGAACTCTGGAACATTTTTGTCCATGCTCACCTCTAATGTGTAGTTGCCCCTTCTGGTTTGCCATCAGAAACACTACAACAGGCACACTCTACTTTATCAGTTGGAGTCAGTTTCCATACTTCTTCTCCATCATAGACCGCATCTACAAACTCCATGTTTGGTAGCCCTCGTAATGAAATAGTATCATTTTTGATCTTTTCAATGTTAGCCTCTTTAACATCATTTACCAGCCAATCACAAATGGAATTTAAAAGAGAGGTTGCTACGAATGTAAATATCTCACTAGCTTCAACCAAAAGATTTGGAATTCCATAATCTTCCATACCGTGTGTGTGTACCATAAATATATGACTACCGTCTTCAGGCAGCACTCCATGAACTTCAATCTCTTTAACTATATCAACCCTCTCATCCTTCTTTGTCATGTTTTTCCTCCATATTCAGTAATTCCCTCTTTGTATTAACATCACTAAATAACTTCATTATCTCATCTAAATTATCTGAAAACTTAATTGGAATTAACTTCCTCGTCTTTTCATCAACTGCACACACTTTTAGTTGATCTGGATTCAATTCCCCAAGACCTTTAAATCGAGAAATTTTCTTTTTCTTTTCTCGTGCTTTCTTGATTTGCTTTTCGGTCCATAATGGGACAAATTGTTTGCCCTCAGTCATTGCATATAGTGGAGTTTGGACTAGATAGTAGTGTCCACTTTTTATCACATCTGGAACCAAGTTAGCAAGGATAATTGTCAAGAGACAGAAAATATGTCCCCCATCTTCATCCGCATCTGTAGCACAGATAACTTTTTCATACTTCAGAGCACTAATATCAAAATGAGGTTCAACTCCTGTTCCCAACGCTTGAATCAATTCTCCCACTTCCTTGTTCTTCAAAATGTCCTTTGCATTGACGATGGAAGGTATTTTACCCCGAAGCGGGAATATAGCATGGCGACGGGGATCACGACAAGCAATAAAAGAACCACCCGCAGAATCGCCCTCGACAATAAATAACTCTCCCTTATTATCTGTACAATCTCGTAATTTAGTAAATTTCGTAGATGCTCTTTTTCCATTTGTAAAAGTCCTTAACTTCTTCGAATCTAGTTTACTCCTATATAATTCAAACTGCTCAAGCAGGAGCTCAAGCAAATTCTGGTTCTTATCAAAATACTGCTCAATTTTCTGCTTAAGAGGATTTGTCAATTTCAATAAATCATTCTTAGTATTCGTTAGTCGATATTTTATTTGACCTGAGAACTCAGGATTCTTCAGAGACAGACTCAAATATGCTCTTAAACCACAAAGACAATCATTTGGTTGAAATTTCACCCCAAGTTTCTTCGCCCTCACCATAAACATATCCTTCAGAATATCATAGAATGCATTTATGTGACTTCCCCCTCCTTCTACAGGAAGAAGATTGACAGACGTATGAACTTTTGGAGTTGTTGTTCCATTTCTAGAAAAACAAAATTTAACTTTGAAATTCTCTGGTCTCAAACCAGGATTAATATCAATGATTGGTGAGATCTCTTTATCAGAATCCTTCAAACAATGTTCCATAAAGTATTCTTGCATATCTAATTTAATAACTTCACGATTTCCGTCTACACTCAAAGCAAATGTACACTTTGGCAACTCGACTGAAGCAATTAGCAGACGATTTCTAATTCTTTGGATATCTGGAACTAAACTTTCAAATATTGTCTTATCCGGTCTGAATTGAACTAATGTGGAAAAAGGTTTCTGACCACTAAATGCCTTGATTTCTTTTTTTCGAAATTTAGCATTTTCAAACTCGAACAATGCTCTCTTACTATTTCTGTATATTTCAATCTTGTATAAATCGCTGAGAGCATTTATTGCAACCAGACCAACACCATGACGTCCGCTGCAAATATCGTATGCTGTCTTTATTCCCTGGAATTTTGCACCAGAGAAAAGTTTACTTGAAATTAATCTAGGAATATCCTTGCTAATAGGAATTCCCCTACCGTTGTCTATCACTTGATAGATATGATTTTTAGTATCTAGATTTATTGCCACGATGTTGGCAAACCCTGCCAAGCATTCATCAAGGCTATTGTCCAACGCTTCCTCAATTAAATGGACAGGGGTTGCCGTCTCCCCAATATACATGCCAGGATTCAAGCGTATATGGGTGACTTCATCGAGGACCTTAACTTCAGATGAGGTATACTTTTTTGCCATCTAACCTCCCTTAGATTGTTGGGATTGCATGATATCCCCAATTGTTGCAAATTTTTGTGACTTATCTGTTGGTTCTTTCTTAATCTTAAGCTTCTTCTCTAAATTATCTATGTAGTTCTGCTGCTCAGAAATTCTTTTTTCTAGCTCTACACTTCTATCTTGTTCCTTGAGCAGTTTTTCAGATAAATCACTTTTCATACTCTCTAAAACACTGATGTTGCTTTCACATCCAGTTATTTTTTGTTCCGCATCAACAAGTTGACGTTCTAGATTTGATCTCTCGCCCTCAAGTGCTAACTTCTGATTTTCTAAATCAGACTTGCACCTCTTTATGTTTGTAAGTTCTCTCTCATAATTCCCAAGTGCAAAAATCATTTCATTAACTTGAGAAAAAGTATCAGCCAAAGTTTGACGAAGAATTCTCCCGATTTCTTTGTCACCAATTTTAGCTGCAACGAGAATTTCTTTGACGTCCTCATTTGTCAATTGATCAAAATCTATTTCATACTCTTCAGTGAAAACGTCCCCATCTTGAACCTCAACTACGGAATCTGGTTTGTCAAACTCATTTTTCTTATACATTAATATTAAGGGATGACCAAGTTCCTTTCTCGAAGAAACTATTCCAATAGCTGCCGAACCCTTCTTCACTGATAAATTCTTCACTTCTAAAAGAGAGAGTTTGAAAGGCCAGTGATGGTCTTCTCCAATCACAAAGTATATTGGTTTTTGCCTAGTAACTCTTTTCTTTATAATTGAAAAACCAGCATTAGCCAAAAAGGTAAGGTATTGTTTAAGAGTAGAGGTCTTTATCTTAAGACCAAATTCATCCACAACGAGTCGGTGTAAAACTTCTATATCTAAAACTGTATTTGGTGGGAGAGAAGAAACATAACCTAGCAAAACTGGAAAAAGATCTCTTTTCTTCATTTGTGGAACCTCCTTCAAAATTCGTAAATGGGACCCGGGTAGCTCAGCTACCCAGGTCCTTCTTCTCATCCTGTTGTTTCTTAAATTCCTCAAGTTTCTCAGCACAAAATTTTCTCCCTCTCATAAGTGCTGCAATGAAGGAGTCTATGTGATCCGTATCTTGTAATATAAACTCTGTGTTAGTTTTGAGATATCCTGTAAAGACCAACCTAAAGGCAGCCTTTATGGTTCTCCAATAATTTCTGAGCTTCTCGGATGCTGGAGCATCAATATCATAGTGACAATACTCAACATCCTTATGAAGCTGTAGAAACATCATACCGAGTCTTTTGTCAAACTCCATTTCAATTGTCATATCGTGCTCAGGGTCTTTGCAGTCACACGCAACTCGGTACATAATTGCATTGTCCCATTCGCCAAGTAACATCACTCCTTTTGCCACTTCAAAACCTTTTTTGTCCATGTCAGATCCTCACAATGTAACCAGTTTGATTCAGTAATTTAATGTCACCTCTCGCTTCTGGCACACACCAAATGAGTTTCTTCGGTAACATTTTCCGTGGTAGAGCATTTATATTCTCTGTATATCCATCTGTAAAACCAAGAGTAACATCTGTGCCCAACTCTCTTGCTCGTTTGAGAGCTGGAGCCATTGCTGTGCCCCCTCTACCTTTTACTTTAAACTGTATGTCACGAAGTTTCTTTACTTCATACTCTTTCTGAAGTACTGCATCACACTCAAGAACTACAACTCTTGTGTGACGATCCTTCTCCATAATACTTCCACAAGCAGACAGAGCATCAAGAATTTCATCTACGGACATACTACCTGATGTGTCAATTATCAAGGAGATATAGAAGGAGTAGTCTCTCTTCTTTCCGGGAAATGGCGAAAATA